>ERZ1673748.230-NODE-230-length-92510-cov-10.721551_pt1 | contig 92510 bp, 119 predicted proteins | sample MGYA00580196_ERZ1673748 | MGnify/ENA primary metagenome ERZ1673748 (study PRJEB41218, sample SAMN15661796) | gut metagenome | host: Homo sapiens | place: Canada: London | collected 2015-08-20/2019-03-30 | study: EMG produced TPA metagenomics assembly of...
TCTTCACGGTCTTCTGCAGATCGATGATATAGATGCCGTTGCGCTCGGTGAAGATGTACTTTGCCATCTTGGGGTTCCAGCGGCGGGTCTGGTGACCGAAGTGCACACCTGCTTCGAGAAGCTGCTTCATAGAAACGACTGCCATAGTAAAAATACCTCCAGATATTGTTTTGCCTCCGCACACCGTGATCCCGGGCCGTATCGGACGGTTCGGGACTGCCCTCCACCCATTTGGGCACAAAAGGGCATAGTGATGCGTGTGTAATGCCTTGTTATAATATCACAAACAAACGCCGGTTGCAAGAGTTTTTCTCTGTTTTTTACAAAGAAATCGTCTGTTTTTCGCTCATTTGCCTGTGTCCACGCCGCTCAGGCCCGCAAGGCCCATGCGCTGCAGGGCGTATCCCCTGCCGAACATCAGGTCGTACTGCAAAAGCCAGTGCTCTGCGCACCACCGCTGCTGGAACCCGGTAGGCTCCTGCGTGGTGGTGCCGTCCAGATTCATGGTGGTTCCGCGGGTATTGGTGCGGCTGGCCACACGCAGCTGACGGTTCAGGAACTGGAAGTAGAGCGGCTCTTCCAGACCGTAAATGTCCATCATCACCGGCGAGATATCGTAAGCGGCAATGGTGCCAAGGTCCACCTGCTGCTGGCTGTAGTTGGACCACATCAGCAGCGTGGTCTGGTGCAGGCGGGGGTCTGCGCTGGAATCGCTGGCATAGCCGGTAGTGGTGTAGACATCGTAATTGGAATCGATGGGGTTATAGTGGTCGCCCCAGAACACCAGAATGACCGGCTCGTCCACCTGCGAGAAGTATTCGGTCAGTTTGCCCAGCATGGCATCTGCATCCCGGATGCCGGTAGCAAAATCTTCCAGCGCGCCCACGGTGCTGGGCTTGAGGCCCGCCGGGTGGGACAGCACCTTTACGCGCTCGTCGTCCGGGTAGTTGTCCTTGTTATAATTGGTATGGTTCTGCATGGTGACAGCGTGCAGGAAGATGGGCTTGTCCGAGCTGGACTTCATGCTCTCGTACTGTTGGATGATCTGGTCGGCCATGGAATCATCGGTGACAAGGCCGCTGGTCCAGTAGTGCTTGCGCACCTTGGTCACGCCATGCATATCCTCAAGGCTGATAAAATCGTCAAAGCCGAGGTTGGGGTAAGCCTTGTCGCGGCTCCAGTATTTTGCCCAGAAGCAGTGCACGGCTGCGGTCTGGTAGCCCTTGAGCTTGAGGTAATTGGGCATGGCGAACATGGGCTTGGTCACATGCTGCTGGTAGGGCTTGCTGCCGCTGGGCAGGAAGGATACCGAGTAGCCGGTAAGGGCTTCAAACTCCACATCGCAGGTGCCGCCGCCAAAGCTTGGGCTGTAGGCCCGGCCATAGGCGCTGGTCTGCTGCAAGGCGTGCAGGTTCTTGGAGACATCGGTATCAAAGGTGATGCCGTACTGTTCCAGCTCCGAGACATCCCAGTAGGACTCGTCCATCACATAGATGATGGTGGGCTGCTTCACCTGCTCATCCTTGGGGGTCACGGCGCTGTAGCTGGTGGAGTACAGCGGGCTGGTGGCAAACTTCGGGCTCTCGTCCACATTGTCCAGCAGGGCATCCACCGCTTCCTGCGAGTATTCCTCGGGCTTCGAGATCTCCAGATTGGTGAGGTTGGTCATAAAGCCGGTGATCACGCCGTAGTAGCGGTAGTAGCGGTCCTGCATCCATGCATCCGGCGTAATGCCCAGCACCTGCGTGACAGCGGGCTGCAGGTACACGCCGAACACCAGCAGGCAGAGGGCCGCTATAGTGGCGGCACTGCCCGCCAGCCGGGGCAGCCAGCGCTGTTTGTGACGGCCGCGGTACAGGAAAAAGCTGCCCGCCATCAGCACCAGCACCACGATGATGGTCACCACCATGCTGGGCTGGATCTTGAGGCCCGCAGCGGATGCCACACCGGCAGCCTCCGACACCTGTGTCAGATCCCATGGCAGGAACGGCTCGCCGCGCAGCTGCAGGGTGTAAAAGTTCACCGCGCAGGGCGCACAGCCCAGCACCGCCATGCCCAGCGTGGACAGCGGCGGGCAGCGGAACACCCAGTCCAGCAGCAGCCACACCAGAAACAGCAGCAGCCACGCCAGCAGATAAGCCCCGATGTGCGGGAAGATAAAACTTGCAAAAACGTCTGCGCTCAGGCTCCCGCGGGCGATCCCCTCGCCCAGCAGCAGCACGATCAGCGATGCCGCCAGCGGGAATACCATCCGCAGCGCCAAAAGCGGTTTGGGAGTTTTCATAATTCCTGTTCCTTTCCTCATCCTTGAAACCTCAGATCATACGCAAAAGCACATTTCTTTACGCTTTTTGCACAAAGCTTCTGCGATTATTATAGTCACTTCCACAAAAAAGTCCACCCTGTTTTTGCAAAAAATTTACAAACCCAGCTTCACGCGCAGCTTTTGCCACCATTTGGGCTGTTCCGGCTGCGGCGGTGCTTCCGGCAGGGCCGTATGCACCAGCACCGCATCCGTGCCAATGGTCTCGATCTCCTGCCATGGAATGGTCAGGCTATCGTCCCGGCCAAGCAATCCGAACAGCCTTGGCCGCCCCAGCAGGATCAGGCTCTGCAGCCGGGCGGTGGCAGGGTCAAAGGTCAGGTCGTCGGCCCGGCCAAGGCAGACCCCCTGCTCCAGCTGCACCACCTCTTTTTCACACAGTTCCCGGATGGTCAATGCCCTTCTCCCCTTTCTGCCACAGCTTATGCAGCCGCCGGGCGCATCATGCAAAAAGCAGTGGAAACCGCATGGCAGATTGTGGTATACTGTGGGCAGAGCATTCCATGAGAAACAGAGGAAATTTTAAATGTATAAAAGCATCGTGTTTGATCTGGGCGGTGTCATGGTGGATTTTGCCCCCCGCGCCTATCTGGTAGACCGCATTTGCAATGAAGAGATCGAGGAGCAGGTGTACGACCTGACCTTTGGCAGCGAGGAGTGGAAGCAGCTGGATGCGGGGCTTGTCTCCCGCTTTGACGGCAATCAGGCCATGCTGCGCAACGCCAAGGCCGCCGGGCGCGAGTTTGAGGTGCAGGGCGTGCTGGACGACTGGCTGCACATCCTGCGCCCGCGCCGCCGGATGCAGGAGCTGGTGCGCCGCCTGAAGAACCATGGCTACAGCGTGTACTATCTCAGCAACATCCCGGAGGACGTGCTGGCCCTGCTCAAGGAGCGCGGCGTGCTGGACCGCTTTGACGGCGGCGTAGCCTCCTGCGAGGTGCACATCAACAAGCCCGACCCCCGCATCTATCAGGCCCTGCTGGATCAATACGGCCTGAAGGCCAGCGAGTGCGTGTTCATCGACGACAATCTGGCCAATGTGCAGGCCGCATTCACGCTGGGCTTCGTGGGCATCCGGATGAAGGAGAGCGTGGGCACCCTGATCCGCAGCCTTGCCACCTGCAATGTGGCCCTGCGCTGACCTCCGTGACCCAAAACAGCTCCTGCCGGAAATGCTCTGGCAGGAGCTGTTTTGCTGCTTTGGGAATTACTTTTTCTCGTAGCTCTGGCAGTAGTGCGGGGTCTCCACCTGCTGCGTATCGCAGGTGCACTGCTCGGTCACTTTGATCTGGGGCAGGTCGCACTTGCAGCCGCTCACATTGTGGCTGCACTCGCAGACATCACAGGTAACGCCGATGTTTTCCATATTTATCACCTCTCTGTCCACAGTATGGCCTGCGGGCAGGGTGTTTATTCTGGAAAATTCAGCCAGCCTTTTTCGCTTCGCGCTTAGACCGGAGTGTGACTGCCGCATGCCGGATGGAAAGCACCGGGTGCACCGGCAGCATCCGCGGGCCTGCCCAGCGCATCACCGCGCGGATCTTCTCCCGCATTTCCGGCTTGTAGCAGTGCACTTTGCAGGCCGAGCAGAAGGTCTTGGTCTCCATGAACGGGCATTTGTCAATGCGGGTCAGGGCGTAATCGTGCAGCTGCCGGCACTCCGGGCACAGGCTGCCTTTGGGTGTTTTGTGCTGCCTGCGGCAGTAAAGAGCGATCATCTCGCTCACCAGCATCTTTTCATCTGCGCGCTTCTGATCCAAGTTCTTCGGGGTATCCTGCATGGGACGGGGCCTCCTGCTGCCTTATTTTTTTCTACGGTCCGACCGCATTGCAGCGCGGCGCACCGCACGGCGCAAAAATGCAAAGCCTACCGTAACACCAATTGCTGCAGCCACTGCCATATACACCGCCTTCTGAAACCAAAGCGGCAGGAGCGCAGACCTTTCCGTCTGCTGTCCCCTGCCGCAGTTTTGATGCATTCTGTACAGAGGCTGCTGCTTTTGCGTGAAAGTTAGCTTTTACTAACTTCCAGCTCTGCAAAAACACCGTTTTTCGGTGTTCTCATAGTTTATCGCAGCTGTCTCTATTTGTCAAGAGAAGCTTCTCCTGTTTACCATGCAGCCAGATCTGCACCCAGCTTGCGGCATGCAGCCTGAACATCATCGTCCGGGGCCTCGTTGCAGATCAGGCCCTCACCGTTGAGCACCTGTGCGCCGTCGCCCTGAGCACGCTCCACCCAGTCACGCATCCACTGGCCGTCGCCCCAGCCGTAGGAGCCGAACAGGGCGATCTTCTTGCCGTTCAGAGAACCCTCCAGATCAGAGAACATCGGCTCGAACTCGCTCTCCTCCAGCTGCTCAGCACCCATTGCGGGGCAGCCAAAAGCCACTGCATCAAACTCAGCCAGCTTTGCGGCGTTCATCTCGCTGCAGGGCACGATGGTGCCGTTTGCACCCTCTGCCACGCAGTTTGCCATGGTCTCAGTGTTGCCGGTTGCGCTCCAGAATACGACTGCTACTTTGCTCATAAAGATCGTCCTCTCTCAAATCAATATTAGTTAGATATATCTAACTTTATGTTCCATGAAAATGCGTCCAACCACGCAGACGCATCCCCATTTGGTTAGTATCTTCTAACCACCGATAGAATACCACAGCTTCCCGGCTGTGTCAAGCCTTTTATGCAAAAAGAACTGCCGCGGCCGAAAGTACGCCGTAGATCACCGGCTGGTGCAGCAGATACAGCAAAAGCGAGTGCCGGCCCATCCAGCCCAGCGCCGGGCAGACCGAACGGCGCAGCGGTTCCATCCGCGCCCGGCCCACCACGCCGTGCAGAAAGTACCCTGCCCAGAACAAAAACAGCCACGGCAGCAGGGCAAAATAATCGGTGGAATAAAAATCGAAGGGCAGAAAGCCGAAAAACGCTGTAAAGTAATTCGCGTACCATGCATCCGGCAACGCAAGGCGCAGCCCGCCGAAGCCGAGCCAACGCTCGTCCAGATGATAAGTCAGTGCAAACAGCACCGCCGAAACCGCCAGCCCTGCGGCGGGCGGGATCTTTTTCAGCAGCGGTTCCAGCACACCGGTGAGCAGCATGGCGCTGCCCAGAAAGGTCAGCACACCGAACACCACCCGGTCCTCCGGCATGAAGACCAGCGTCACCACCGTGACCAGTGCCCCGGCAGCAAACACCTGTGCGCCGCGCTTCAGGGTGCGGTGTCCCAGTTGCACACAGAAGCCGGACAGCAGAATGAACACCCAGCAGATGGTCTGCTGCCACAGACGCCCCGGCATTCCCGCGTACCAGTCCATCCAGATGCCGAACAGGAACATCATGTCCCAGCAGGCATGGTACAGCATCATGCTGACCAGATCCAGCCCGCGCAGTTCGTCCAGCAGGGCGTAGCGGCCCGCCGGGGTCTTTTGCTGCACTCGTCGTTCGTTTTCCATTATCCATATTCCCCTTTGCTGTGTTTCGCAATACGATATGACAAATTATAAACCGCACTGCGGCACCTGTCAACCAGACATCTCAGGGGGTTGAAGGCAGCAAAAAACCGCTGCACAGCGGCAAAGCCATGCAGCGGTCAGAATGGATAACCGGGGAAACCTTATCAGACTTCGGTGTTGAAGTAGCGCTTCAGCAGGCCCTCAAAGCCGCGGCCGTGACGGGCCTCGTCCTTTGCCATCTCGTGAACGGTGTCGTGGATGGCATCCAGATTCAGGGCCTTTGCCTTCTTGGCCAGATCCATCTTGCCTGCACATGCGCCGCACTCAGCCTCGGCACGCATCATCAGGTTCTTCTTGGTGCTGTCGGTGACAACTTCGCCCAGCAGCTCTGCAAAGCGGGATGCGTGGTCTGCTTCCTCGTAGGCATAGCGCTTGTAAGCCTCAGCGATCTCGGGGTAGCCCTCGCGCTCAGCCACACGAGCCATTGCCAGATACATGCCGACCTCGCTGCACTCACCCTCAAAGTTTGCGCGCAGGCCGTCCACGATCTCCTGCGGAACGCCCTCGGCCTTGCCGATGCCCACGACATGCTCGGTGACGTAGGTGTTGCCGGTCTTCTCCACAAAAGCGGAAGCAGGAGCCTTGCAGACGGGGCACTGTGCCGGGATCTCGCCTTCAGCAATATAACCACAAACGGTGCAAACGTACTTCTTCATAAGAATAGACCTCCATCATTCTTTTTATATCAGTTAGAAAACAGGCTGGGCGGTGTTGGTACTCACCGGCCCTTGTCATGGCTCTATTATAGCGAATTATTCCTAGTTAGTCAAGGATAATTTTAAGAATAATTCCTATTTATTTTGCCTTACAGATAAATTTCGGCAGGGTCGCTAAAAACCATCCTCAAAAACTGTGTGCTTTGCCCTGTGCACCTTAAAAACAGCAAAGCCGCCCTGCACACACAGGACGGCTTCTGCCTTGTTCTTCCTTCTTCTATGGGAGATCAGACCTGCAGGTTGCTGCTGGTAGCGGCTTCGGAGCCGTCGGCAGCATCAAACTCGTAGTCGTTGCCGGGCAGGATAGCGTTCAGCAGGATGCCTGCGATCGCGGCCACAGCCAGACCGGACAGGTTGATGGTGACACCTGCAACGGCAAAGCTGACACCGCCCACAGAGTTGAAGCCCAGAGCGCACACCAGAATGACAGCGGCCACGATCAGGTTGCGGCTGTTGGTAAAGTCCACGCGGTTCTCCACCACGTTGCGCACACCGATGGCGGAGATCATGCCATACAGCACAAAGCTGATGCCGCCGATGATGCCGGTGGGGATGGTGTTGATGACAGCCTCAAACTTGGGGCTGAAGCTCAGGATGATGGCCAGGACAGCCGCAATGCGGATGACCAGCGGATCGTAGATCTTGCTCAGGGCCAGCACACCGGTGTTCTCGCCGTAGGTGGTGTTGGCCGGGCCGCCCAGCAGGCCGGCCATGGTGGTAGCCAGGCCATCACCCAGCAGGGTGCGGTTCAGGCCGGGGTCGTTGATATAGTTGTGGCCCACGGTTGCGCTGATGGCGGCGATATCGCCCACATGCTCCATCATGGTTGCCAGTGCAATGGGGATGATGGTGAACAGTGCGCTGATGAACTCCGGGCTGCCGTCGATGGCAAACAGGCCCATGGCCTCCTTGTGCAGAGGGATGCCCACCCATGCAGCCTCAGAAATGCGCTGGAAGTCCACTGCACCGGTCACCAGTGCCACTGCATAGGACACCAGCACACCGATGAGGATGGGCAGGATCTTGACCATGCCCTTGCCCCAGATGTTGCACACGACCACGGTGCCCAGTGCCACAAAGGCCAGGATCCAGTTGGACTGGCAGTTGTTGATAGCAGAGGGGGCCAGGATCAGGCCGATAGAAATGATAATGGGGCCAGTGACCACCGGCGGGAAGAACCGCATGATGCGGCGGATGCCGAAGGTGGAGATCAGCAGGCTGGCCACCAGATACACCAGACCGGAAAATGCGACGGCGGCGCAGGCGTAGGGCAGCATCTTGGTGTTGACAACGGTCAGGTTGCCGTCTGCATCTGCCAGCATGGGGGCCACGATGGAGAAGCCGCCCAGATACGCAAAGGAGGAGCCGAGGAATGCAGGCACCTTCTTTTTGGTAATGAGGTGGAACAGCAGGGTGCCCAGACCTGCGCACAGCAGGGTGGTGGAAACGCTCAGGCCGGTGAGCAGCGGCACCAGCACCGTTGCACCGAACATGGCAAACATGTGCTGCACGCCCAGAATGAACATGCGGCCTGCGCCCAGCTGGCGCGCGTCGTAAATGCCTTTGGAGTAATCGATCTTTTCGCTCATGAAGTTTTTCTGCCTCCTACAGAACTCGCAGCCCCAAAAAAAGAGGCACCGCCGTCAGCAAAACGGCAATGCCCCTGAAATTTGGGAACAATGATCCCGCCCGGAAATGAGAAGTGCAATACAGCGCAGTCGATGATTCTTGTGCAGCATGGTGCGCTCCCCCTTTCATTCAGGCTCTTTCCAAACCGCCGCCAAAAGCCCCGCAAAAGGCCGCAGCGGGCAGTCCTTCCAGAGATTATAGCAGACTTTTTGCCGCCGCGCAACTATTTTGCTTAATTCTCCTGTATTTCCAGCCCGGAAGTTTGCGCCGCTTCTCTTGCAATCCGGCCCAAAGCGCACTATAATATAACCTACCATTGCAATCTGTATTATAAGAGAATTATCAGGAGAGTTTATGATCTATCTGGATTATTCCGCCAATACCCCGGTAGACGAAGCGGTTTTACAGCGCTTTTGCGAGGTGGAGCGCAATTGCCCGGGCAATGCCAATTCCCGCCACGCAGTAGGCACTGCCGCAAAGGCTGCCATCGATGCCGCCACCCAGAGCATTGCCCGCAGTCTGAATGTGCAGCCCGCCGAGATCATCTATACATCCGGTGCCAGCGAAGCCAACAACTTTGCCATCAAGAGCATCGCCCGGCTGGAGCGCCACCATGGCAGACACATCATTTCCACCCCGCTGGAGCACTCCTCGGTGAGCGGCAGCCTGACCGCCCTGCAGGAGCAGGGATACGAGATCGACCTTGTGGACATCCGGCAGGACGGCACGGTGGACCTTGCCCACCTGAAAGAACTGCTGCGCCCGGACACCATTCTGGTGGCCGTCACTGCCGTGGACAGTGAGCTGGGCGTGGTGCAGCCGGTGGCCGAGATCGCGGAAATGTTGAAGGCCTGCCCCCACTGCCACTTCCATGTGGATGCCACACAGGCCGTGGGCAAGCTGCCGGTCAGCTTTGCGGGCATCGACACCATGAGCCTGACCGCCCACAAGTTCTACGGGCTGAACGGCATCGGTGTGCTGGTCAAGCGGCGCGGCCTTGCGCTGGAGCCGCTCATCCATGGCGGCGAGAGCACCACCCTCTACCGCAGCGGCACCCCCACCGTGGCGCTGGCCTGTTCGCTGGCGCTGGCACTGGAAAAGGCAGTGAGCGAGCTGCCCGCCCGGGTGGAGCACATCCGCGCCCTGAACGCCCGCCTGCGCACCGGGCTTGCCCAATACCCCAAGGTGCGCATCAACAGCCCGGACACCGCCGTGCCGCAGATTTTAAACCTGAGCGTACAGAACGTGAAGGGCACCGTGTTCCAGCGGGAGCTGGATGCCAGGGGCGTATGCGTCTCGGTCAAATCGGCCTGCTCTTCGGACGGCCTGCCCTCCCGCGCCGTGTTTGCCGTGAGCCATGACCGGCGCAACGCGCTGTCCTCGTGGCGCATCAGCCTGAGCCACCTGACCACGGAACAGGAGATCACTGATTTTATGCAGGCGTTCGATGCCTGTTACAACGCCCTGACGCAATAAAAAGGAGTATTATGAAGCAAGATCCCCCCGCCGACCAGCAGCGAGGGGATCTTTTTTACTGTTTTTGAATGCCGAACAGTCTGCGCAGAATGCCGCGCAGCGCCTTGGGGCTTCGGATCACAACTACCTGCATATGCTCCCCGCCTTTCCGTTTTCTGGCCCATCCTATGCAGGCAGGGGCCGGAACGTTCCGGCAAGGGCAGCAGCGCTCAGTCTGCGATGGTCTCCACCACCACCAGCGCACCGCTGCGGGTGGAGATGGTGATGCAGTCCGACCCGGCAGCGTACTCGTTGCTGACGCCCAGCGGGTAGCTGGCGGTCAGCTCCGCATCGGTCAGCTCATAGTAGGAGCCGCGCTCGCACACGCCCTGCGCCCTGCCCTCCATCGGGAAGGCCGAGAAGAAGAAGTACTTCTCCTTCGGGTAGCGGCGGGTCTCGCCGGGCATCACGTAGGTGATGCGGCTGCGCTCATCCAGCAGGGTGGTGCGCACACCGCGCTGTTCCAGTCCAAGGCCGGTGCACAGGTTTGCAAGGGTGTGCTCCACCCGTCTGCCGCCAAGGCCTCCCAGCAGCAGCACCTCGTCAAAGCCCTTTTCCGAGACCAGCTTTGCGGCATACTCGGTGTCGGTATCGTCCTTCACATGGGGCAGCACGATGATATCGTCGTCCTGCTGTTCCGGGCAGGGGGCGGTGTCAAAGTCGCCCACGATGATGTTGGGTCTACGCCCCAGAGGTGCGCAGTTGCGGTAGCCTGCATCACAGGCAATGATAAAGTCGTCCGGCCGCAGGGCCTCTGCCAGCTCCGGAGAAACCGGGCAGGCCGAAATGATCACACAGCGTGACATGAATCTCTTCCTTATCCTTTATACTTTCGGGCGCTGCCAATCCTTCACGTCCTTGACTTCCTCGTACATGGCGCAGTAGCTGTCGTACCGGGTCTGGGAGAGCCTGCCCTCGGCCAGTGCGGCGCGCACGGCACAGCCTTTTTCGCTGCGGTGGGAGCAGCCGGTGAACTGGCACTGGCCCAGATAAGGCCTGAACTCCGGGAACGCATGCTCCAGATTTTCCTTGGGGATGAACCCGGCGCGGTTCGCTTCCAGACTGGCAAAGCCCGGCGTATCCGCAATGCGCCCGTCAAAGGCTTCAAAGATCGTCACCTCACGGGTGGTGTGGCGGCCGCGGCCCAGCTTCTGGCTGATGGCACTGGTCTCGCGCTCTGCTTCCGGCAGCAGATGGTTCAAAAGGGTGGATTTTCCCACGCCGGAGTTGCCGCAGAACGCACACAGCCTGCCGCTGATCCACTGCTTCACCTCGTCCAGCCCGCCGCCGGTCTCGTAATCGATGCGGATGAACGGCAGGGTCGATTTTTCGTAGGCCTTACGCAGGAATTCCGCCTCGGCCAAGTCGCCCTTGGTGCACACGATCACCGGCTGCACGCCCTTGTCCACCGCAATGGCGGCAAGCTTATCCAGCACCAGCGTGCTGGGCGTGGGCTGGGTGGTGCTGGCCACAAGGAACAGCACATCCAGATTTGCCATCGGAGGCCGCACGAACACATTTTTGCGCGGTGCGATCTCGGCAATGACGGCTGCACCGTTCTCGGTCTCCAGCGTCACCTCATCGCCCGCCACCGGCGTGATCTTCTGTTTGCGGAAAATGCCGCGGGGCTTGCACTCCACAATGCCCTCCGGCGTTTTCACATAGTAAAAGCCGCCGATGCCCTTTGTGATATATCCCTTCATGCACGCCTCCGTCAGCTCAGCAGCGAGGACCACCAGTCGGTCAGCGGTTTCTGCGAAGGGTCGCCGCTGCCCGCTGTGCCCTGTTCGGTGCCGGTCTCGGTGCTGGAAGAAGAGGAGCTGCTGCCAAACAGGCCGCTCCACCAGTCGCCGCCGGTGGTGCTGTCGCTGGGTGCTTCCGGTTCCGGTGCAGGCTCCGGCCCTGCGCTTACCACAATGTTCACGCGGCCGTTCAGCTTTGTGGTAGAGCCTGCCGCCGGGTTCTGACTGATGACAGTGCCCACCGGCTGGTCGCTGTACTGCTCGGTCTGGCTGCCAAGGCCCAGATGGTTCTGCACCAGCAGGGTGCGGGCATCAGCGGTGCTCATGCCGGTCAGCGAGGGCACCTTGGTGGTGGTTGCCACCTGCGGGCGGCTGATATACATCACCACAGTGCTGCCTGCAGCCACCTGACTGCCCGCCGCCGGGTCGGTGCGGATCACCGCGCCGGATGCCACAGAGGGATCCACAGCCTGCGTTACCAGCACCGAGACACCCAGCTCCTTGAGCTGCTGCTCTGCATCGGCCTGCACATAGTTGGTCAGGTCCGGCACGGTAACGTACTGGGTGCCAAGGCTCACAGTCAGGGTCACATTCTGGCCCTCGCGCACCGTGCGGCCGGACACCGGCGACTGCTTATAGATATAGCCCGCCGCATAGTTACTGTTGTACTCCTGCTCCCAGGTAACGCTGATCTGGCCGGAGACCACCTGCTCGGTGGCAGCAGCCTCGTCCTGCGTCATGCCGATATAATCGCCCAGCGTGATATCGGCCTTGTTGTTCATCAGGTTGGAGGAATCGTTCAGGATCATCCAGCACAGCGCAAGGCACGCCAGTGCAAATGCAATGGTAACGCCGAACAGTGCCGGCAGGAAGATGGTGCGCTTTTTCTTGCGCGGTGCGGCCTTTTTGCCGCGGGGCGCAGGCTTTTCGGCCTGACGGTTTGCACGGTTCTGGTTCATGGTACGTTTCACCACCTTTTCGGGAGCATCTTCTGTAATATACTTGTACTCGAACATCACGGAGGGGTTGTGCACGTAGGTGTCCAGCGCATCCAGCATTTCGCGGGCGGATGCGTAGCGGTTCTGCGGCAGCTTTGCCATGGCCTTTTCGGTGATCTCCACCAGTGCATTCGGCACCTCCGGCGCGATCTCGTGCAAAGACTTCGGCTGATCGGAGATCTGCTTGATGGCAACTTCCACCATGTCGTCTGCATCAAAGGGCAGATGACCGCTGAGCATCTCGTACATCATCACGCCCACCGAGTAGATATCGCTGGTGCAGTCGGTCTCATCGCCCTTGGCCTGCTCCGGGCTGATATAGTGCACGCTGCCCATGGCCTTTCCGCTCAGCAGCTGGTTCTCGGCACGGGAGATGCGCGCAATACCAAAATCCATCATGCGCAGCTGGCCGTTGTCCAAAAGCATGATGTTCTGGGGCTTGATGTCCCGGTGCACCACACCGTTGGCGTGGGCATGTTCCAGCGCCTTTAAGATCTGGGAGATGAAGTGCACGGTCTCCCGGTTGGTCAGCCTGCCGCCGCGCTGGTTAAGGTACTCGCGCAATGTCATGCCGTCCACATATTCCATCACGATATACTGCAGATCATCATTCACCGATACATCGTACACTTTTACGATGTTGGGGTGGTTCAGCAGCGAGATGGCCTTGGATTCATTTTTAAAGCGGCGCACAAGGTCCGGGTCGTGCATATACTCCTGCCGCAGCACCTTTACCGCCACCACGGTACCGGCAGGCACCGGGCCGTTGTGCCCCAGCATGACCGCCTTGTAGACGTTTGCCATGCCGCCGGAACCGATCAGCTCCCGCACCTCATACAGGCCGTCCAGCTTTTTGCCGATCAGGTTGTCCATCAGCGCACCTCCTCCACACACAGCAGCAGCGCGGTGATGTTATCCGGGCCGCCGTTCTCGTTGGCCGTGCGGATCAGAAGGTCCGGCAGGTCGTAGAACCCGCCGGTGCGCAGCAGCTGTTCCAGCTGTTCTCTGGGCACGGCATTGGTCAGGCCGTCCGAACACAGCAGCAGGATATCCCCTTTCTGCAGCGGTGCGGTGGTGAACTCCGAGTCCAGCCGGTAGTCCACGCCCAGCGCCTTGGTGATGATGTTCTTCTGAGGGTGGTGCTCGGCTTCCTCCACAGTAATGGTGCCGCAGTCCACCAGCTCCTGCACATAGGAGTGGTCGTGGGTGAGCTGGGCAAGCCTGCCGTCCCGGTACAGGTACGCCCGCGAGTCGCCTGCATGACACAGGAACACCTTGCCGCCGCGCACCAGTGCGCACACAGCCGTGGTGCCCATGCCCGCCAGCGATTCCTCACGCAGGGCCTTCTGGAACACAAAGCGGTTGGCGCTGAGCAGGCTCTTTTTCAAAAAGGTCTCCTCTTCGCCGGGCAGGCACTTGGAAGCATACTGCTCCTGAAAGCAGCGCTCGATCACATCGCACGCGCTCTGGCTGGCTTCCCTGCCGCCGCGTGCACCGCCCATGCCGTCGCATACCAGCAGCCATGCGGCATCGCCGGGCAGTTCTCCTGCGCGATAATCGTCCTGATTATCCTGCCGGACCCTGCCGACATCCGTTTTTCCTGCAAGTTTCATAGGCTTCTCCCTTTAATATTTACGCTTTCCCGTTCATTTCGTCACGGCGCAGCTGGCCGCATGCGGCGCTGATCTCGCTGCCAAGGCGGCGGCGCACCGTAGCGTTCACGCCAAGGCTCTCCAGCTTCTGCTGGAAGCGGTGCACGTTGGCTGCATCGGTGGCCGAGTACGGGCTGCCGTCCACCGGGTTGATGGGGATCAGGTTCACATGGGCACCCATGCCCCGGATCAGGTTTGCCAGCTGTTTGGCGCAGGCATCGGAATCGTTGACACCGCGCACCATGGAATATTCAAAGCTCACGCGGCGGCCGGTGGTATCCTGATAGCGGCGCACGGCCTGCATCAGCACTTCCACGGGATAGGCATCGTTCACCGGCATCATGCCGCTGCGAATTTCATTGTTGGGTGCGTGCAGCGACACCGAGAGGGTCAGCTGCAGCTTTTTCTCGGCCAGCTGGTCGATCTTGGGCACCAGACCGCAGGTAGAAAGGCTGATGTTGCGCATCCCGATGTTCACGCCCTCGGGCGAGGTGATGTTCTCCAGAAACTTCATCACTTCGTCAAAGTTATCCAGCGGTTCGCCAATGCCCATGAGCACGATGTGGGAAATGCGCTCCCCGATATCCTTCTGGGCGGTGTAGATCTCAGAGCAGATCTCGCCTGCTTCCAGATCGCGCACGCGGCCCGCCTGGGTGGACGCGCAGAAGCGGCAGCCCATGCGGCAGCCCACCTGCGTGGACACACACACTGTGTTGCCGTAGTGGTAGCGCATCACGACGGTCTCGATGCAGTTGCCGTCCGCCATGCGCAGCAGATATTTTACCGTGCCGTCCTTTGCTTCCTGCCTGCGCTCGATCTTGGGCGCGGCAATGTAGAAGCTTTCTTCCAGCTTTGCCAGCAGGGTCTTGGGCTGGTCGGTCATGGCAGAAAACTCGGTGACCAGCTTCTGGTGCACCCAGTGGAAGATCTGCTTTGCCCGGAAGCCCGGCTGACCCATCGCTTTCAGTTCAGCGGTCAGCTCTGCCAGCGTAAAGGAAGAGATACAGCGTTTTTGTTCCATTGTGTTCTCCTATTGTTTTTTACGAACAAGCCACCTGTTTCATTGCAGCTTTTCCCCGTTTTTCTGCATGGCACACAGGAAAAAACCGTCCATGCCGGTACGGGTGGGCACCGAAAGCGCGCCGTGCTCCCCTGCCGTCATCCCGGCGGGCAGCGCTGCGGCAGGCTCCACCACTGTAAACTCCGGGTGGCGGGCCAGAAATGCCGCGATCTGCTGCTGGTTTTCTGCCGGGTCGATGGTGCAGGTGGAGTACACCAGCCTGCCGCCCGCTTTCAGCAGCTGTGCCGCCGTATCGAGGATGGCCGACTGCGTGGCCAATAATTCAGCTTCGCGGGCTGGTTCCAGCTTTTTGTAGCGCAGATCCGGCTTTTTTGCCAGAATGCCAAGGCCGCTGCAGGGCACATCCGCTAAAATGCGGTCGGCCTGCGGCAGGGCCGGGTTCACCTTTGTGGCATCGTTGCACAGGGCTTCCACATTGGCAAGGCCCATGCGCTGCACTGCCGTGCGGATCAGGCCCACGCGGTTCTCGGCGGCATCGCAGCTGTAAAGCCTGCCGGTGCTGTGCATCTGCTCGGCCAGCAGGATGGTCTTGCCGCCGGGCGCGGCGCACAGGTCGATGACTGTTTCTCCGGGCTGTGCGTCCACGCAGAGCGCCGCCAGCTGGCTGGCCTGCCCTTCCACATGGAAGTACCCCTGCCGGAACAGCTCATTTTCCGCCGGGCTGCCCTCGAAGCGGGCCAGCACACTGCCGGGCACAATGCCCCGCTTTGCTTCCTTTGCGCCGGAAGCCAGCAGCTTTGCACAAAGCTCATCGGCACTGCCTTTCAGCGGGTTCGCCCGCAGGCTGGTCATGCCGCCGTCGGCCTTGTAGGTAAGGATATCCAGTGCTTCGTCCGGGTAGTTTTTGTGCAGAAATTCCGCCACATCCCGCCCGGCAGAGCCAAGCACCATGAGCCGCTCCACTTCGTTTTTGAAGCTTGCGGTGCTCAGGTCGTAGCTGCACGCCTTGCGCAGCACGGCGTTGACCAGACCGGATGCGCTGGATTTTTTGAAGGCACGGGTCAGCTTGACGGCTTCGTTCACCGCAGCGGACACCGGCACCTGCATATAGCGGGCCTGCGCCAGCGCCGCGCGCAATATTTCGCGCACCGGTGCATCCAGCTTGGCAAGGCCCTTGGGCAGGAACTGGCACAGGATGTAGTCCAGCGTGCCCCGGTGTTCCAGCACCGTGTAAAAGATGGCGCTGGCAAAAGCTTTATCGCGGCCTTCCAGCTGCTGGCGCTTGAGTTCGGCATCCAGAACAAGGTTGGAAAAACCATCCTGTTCCTGCCGCACCAGCGCCGCTACTGCCGCCGCGCGGGGATTCGCCGCCATCAGAGGATATCCCCCGTTTTCAGGCGCTGACCGGCCGCAAAGGCGGTGCCGTCCATGGGCTTTTTGCCTTCCGGCACCACATTCAGCAGCTGGACGGCCCCCTCACCGCAAGCCACCGTGAGCGGCTTTGTGGCCAGCACGGTGCCGGGCGCTTCGCCGTGAGCTTCCACGGCACGGCACTCCATCACCTTGAGCTTTTTGCCGCCGGAGGTGACGAACCATGCACCGGGCCACGGGTTCATGCCGCGCACCCAGTTGTGGATGTGGGCAGCCGATTCGGTCAGGCGGAACTCTGCCATCTCCTTGTTCAGCATGGGTGCAAGGCAGGCGTTCTCATGATCCTGCGGCTGGGGTTTCAGCGTTCCGGCGGCGATGGCGGGCACCACCTCGCACAGCACCCGTGCACCCACGGCAGTCACGCGGTCAAACAGCTGGCCGCTGGTCTCCTCCGGGTCAATGGCGATCTTCTCGCAGCAGAGCACATCGCCGGTGTCAAGGCCCTCGTCCATCTGCATGATGGAAACGCCGGTCTCGGCATCGCCGTTCAGCACGGCCCACTGCACCGGGGCGCTGCCGCGGTACTTGGGCAGCAGGGAGACATGCAGGTTGATGCAGCCGTACTTCGGCGCTTCCAGCACAGACTTCGGCAGGATGCAGCCGTAAGCCACCACCACGATCAGTTCCGGGGCCAGTGCGCGGATGTTCTCGTCCTCGCTGCCGTCCCGCAGGGTGCGGGGCTGGAACACCGGCGTGCCGTGGGCAAGGGCCACTTCCTTGACCGGGGGTGCGGTAAGCACCTGCTTGCGGCCAACCGGCTTGTCCCGCCGGGTGTACACCGCGCAGATATCATGCCCGGCGGCATACAGGGCTTTGAGGCACTCTGCGGCAATATCCGGCGTGCCCATGAACAAAATGCGCATTACTTGTTTCCTTTCGCTTCGCGGGCAGCTTTTTTGCCCTCTTCGGTATCCTCATAGAAATACTCGCTGGACTGCATGATGGTAATGCCGTCCAGATGGTCGTTCTCGTGCTGGATGCAGCGGCCCAGCAAATTCTCAGCTTCCAGCTCGAACCACTCACCGTGGCGGTCCTGTGCGCGCACCTTGACCGCGGCGGGGCGGGTCACAGCGCCGTTATGGCCCGGGAAGGACAGACAGCCCTCGTAGGCGGTCTCCTCTTCCTCGGATACAGCCAGAATTTCCGGGTTGACGAAGTCGATAAACTTGTACTCGTAATCCTCCGGGATCTCCTCCGGGGCATCGGTGGTGTCCCACACCACGAACAGACGGCGCAGCATGCCCACCTGCGGGCCGGCCAGACCCACGCCGTCGGCGGCGATCATAGTCTCGTGCATGTCGTCCAGCAGGGTAGCCAGACGGTCATCAAAGGTGGTGACGGGGCGGCAGACCTTGTTCAGGATGGGATCGCCCTCTTTTACAATGTTACGGATAGCCATTTATGGTACCTCCAAATCAGATGTCACCGTCCGAGTGCAGGTCCACCGCAACGGTGGCCTTGGACGGAAGTTTTTCCTGTTCGTATCTTTCCAGTGTGCTGCGCACGAGGTCGCGGAAGCGGCGGTCGTTGCGGCACTTGATGGTAAGTTTGTAGCGATAAGTGTCGTTGATCTTCTCAATGCTGCCGGGCGTGGGGCCAAGCACCCGCAGCGGCAGGTCCGGCTGTTTTGCCGCCTGCTGGCCCAGCAGGGCCGCAAAGCGCGCCGCCGCCCGTGCCACCTCGATCTCCTTTGCGCCTGCAAAGCCAATGACGCACAGCCCGCAGAAGGGCGGGTACAGGCCCAGCTTGCGGTAGGCGATCTCCTGCTCAAAAAAGGCATCGTAGTCCTGCGCGGCGGCAAGGTTCAGCACCGGGTTATCGGGGTCGGTGGTCTGGATGATGGCAAAGCCCGGGTCTTTGGCCCGGCCGCTGCGGCCCACCACCTGCGTGATGAGGCTGAACACGTTCTCATACGCGCGGAAGCCCTGCGCAAACAGCAGCGAGTCGATGCCCAGCACGCCCACAAGGGTCACGTCCTCAAAATCCAGTCCCTTGGCCACCATCTGGGTACCCACCATGATGTCATATTCGTGGTTCGCAAACCTTGCCAGCAGCTTTTCGTGGGCATCCTTTGCGGCAGTGGAATCCTGATCCATGCGCAGCACCCGCGCATCCGGGAACAGCTTTGCCAGCTCTTCCTCGGCTTTCTGGGTGCCGAAGCCCCGGTACTGCAGCTTGCCGCCGCAGGCGGGGCACACAGTGGGCGGTTCCATCTGGCTGCCGCAGTAGTGGCACAATACCTTGTGCGCCGCTTTGTGGTACACCATCGGCACGCTGCACTTTGTGCACTTGAGCACCTCGCGGCAGTCCTCGCACTGGGCCATGGTCTGGTAGCCCCGGCGGTTCAGCAGCAAAATGGTCTGCTTGCCTGCATCCAGATTGCGGCGGATGGCATCTTCCAGCGACAGACTGATCTCCCGCGGGTTGCCTGCCGCCAGCTCTGCGCGCATATCCACGATCTGCACCGTGGGCAGCGGGTTGCCGCCGTAGCGCTGGGTCAGCCGCACCAGCTGGGTGCGGCCATGCTGGGCCGCGTAAAAGCTCTCGGTGCTGGGGGTGGCGCTTGCCAGCAGAAGCAATGCACCGTTTTCCGCCGCGCGCTGCCGGGCCACCTCGTGGGCAGAATAGCGGGGCGCGGATTCCGAGCGGTAGGTGTGCTCCTGCTCCTCATCGATGATGATGAGCCCGATGTTTTCCAGCGGCGAAAAGATCGCACTGCGGGTACCCACCACGATGTCTGCGCCGCCGTCCTGAATCATCTGCCACTGCAAAAGGCGTTCGGTGTGGTTGAGGGCAGAGTGCTGCACCGCCACCCGGCGGCCAAACTGACTCTTGAGCCGCAGGATCATCTGCGGGGTCAGGCTGATCTCCGGCACCAGCACCAGCGCACGCCTGCCCTGCTCCAGACAGCGGGCAATGAGCTTTAAAAACACCAGCGTTTTGCCGCTGCCGGTCACGCCGTAGAGCAGCGCCGAGTGGGGTGCATCGTCTTCCAGCTTTGGCAGCAGAGCATCGTAAGCCGCCTGCTGCTCCTGCGTGAGGGTGATCGGCTCGTTTTTCAGCGGAATGGACGAATACAGGTCGATGGATTTATTCACCTTGCTGCATTCCAGCACGCCTTTGGCGCACAGGTTATCCAGCACGGCACGGCTGATGCCCTTGTCTTCCAGTTCGTTCAGGGTGCGCGGCCCACCGCCCAGCAGCGCCACTGCCGCCAATTGCTTGGCCGTCGGCTTCGGCTTTGGCGGCAGCCCGCCCACAAGGCGGTAGGAGTTCTCGGTGTGGCGGGTGAGCTGCTTTTGCAGCACCGGCGTTACACCGTCCGCCGCCACGGCAGGCTTGTACTGTGCACCATAGGGAATGACCGCCTTGACCGCTTCGTAATAGGTGCAGAAGGTGCGCTCCTTCAAAAAGTGCACCAGCCGCAGCAGTTCCGGGGTCAGGCAGGCGGATGCCGGGGCCACGTCGAAAAGATATTTCAGCTTCGCGCTTTCCGGTTCGGCATCGCAGGCCAGCACCACGCCCATGCGGGCGCGGCTGCCGCGGCCAAAGGGCACCAGCACCATGCTGCCAAGTTTTACCGCATTCTGCTGATCCGGCATGACGGCATAGGTATAAAGCTTATCAAAGTGGAAGGTCGCATTGCTGACGGCAACGCCTACCGTTTTGGGCATTCGTCCAGCTCCTTCAAAATGTTATTCTGCGGCACCAATGCGCTGGCAGATGGCCTGATACAGTGCATCGGCGCAGGTATCGACCTGGTCGTTGACCAGCTTCAGGGTGAATTTATCCTGCTGGGCCAGCTCCTGCCGGGCGGTGGCAAGACGTTCCTGAATGCTGTCCTCGGTCTCGGTGCCGCGGCCCCGCAGACGGCGCTCCAGCTCCTCCACCGACGGCGGCAGCAGGAACACGGTGGTCGCGCCCGGGAACATGCGGCGGATGTTCGCTGCGCCGTGCACATCGATGACCAGAACGACCACCTTCCGGGCTGCCAGACGCTTGTCCACTTCCTCGCGCAGGGTACCGTAGTAGTTGCCGTTGTAGAAGTTGTGCTCCACCACCTGATCGTTTTCGATCAGCTGCTGGAACTGCTCCCGGGTGCGGTAATAATAATCCACGCCCTCCTGCTCACCGGGACGCGGTGCGCGGGTGGTGGCGGAAACAGTCTTTTCGATCTCCGGGTGTGCTTCGCGCAGTGCCTTCACCACGCTGTCCTTGCCGGTACCGGCCGCGCCGGAGACCACAAACAAATATTTATCGTTCGCCATGGGTCTGTTCCTCCTCTGCTGGTGTTTTGCCCTCCTGCCCTGCCGCACGGTTGGCCACCGTTTCCGGCTGAAGCGCCGAGAGCACCACATGATCGGAGTCCATGATAAGCACTGCACGGGTGCTGCGGCCATAGGATGCATCGATCAGCATTCCGCGCTCCCGCGCTTCCTTTACAAGGCGCTTGACCGGGGCGGAATCCGGGCTGACCACTGCCACCACACGGCCTGCACTGACCATATTGCCAAACCCGATGTTGATGAGCTTCATAAACCCCTCCGAATTTTCTGTATCACTCCAGATTCTGGATCTGTTCGCGGATCTTTTCGATCTCCGCCTTCATATCCACCACGATGCGGGTGATATCCAGATCCTGACACTTGGAGCCGATGGTATTGGTCTCGCGGTTCAGCTCCTGCGTCAAAAAGTCCAACTTGCGGCCCACCGGCTCGTCCAGCTTGAGGATATCGCGGTACTGCGCAATGTGGCTGCGCAGGCGCACCGTCTCTTCATCCACAGCGGTCTTATCACCAAAAATAGCGGCCTCGGTCAGCACGCGGGCATCGTCGATATCGCGGTCCTCCAGAATGACCTTGAGCTTCTCGTACAGGCGGTTGGTGTAGGCTTCCACGCGGCCTGCGCTCAAAGTCTCCACCCTGCCCACGCACTCCTCGAGGAAGTTCAGGCGGTTTTCCACGTCTGCCTTCATCTTGGCACCCTCGGCGGCGCGCATCTCCACAAAGCGGTCCAGCGCCTGTGCGGTAACGGCAGAAACATCTTCCCACAGCTGTTCCTCGTCCACATCCGCGTGGCGGGTGGTGAGCACATCCGGGAAGCGGGTCAGCACGCCCGCAGAGATATCGTTCTTGACACCCAGCTGTTCCGAAATATCCCGCATGGCCTGCTGGTAGCTGCGTGCCAGCTCCATGTTGACGGCCACCACCGTATCGGCAGCGTCCACATTCTGCACGGTCATGCTCAGCTCCACCTTGCCGCGGGTGATGCGCTCGTTGAGCTGCTTTTTCAGGCGGCTGTCCAGATAGCTGCAGGTGCGCGGGATGCGCGAAGAATACTCAAAGTAGCGGGAATTCACGCTGCGCAGCTCCACCGTGATCTCACGGCCATTGCGCACAGCAGTCCCCCGGCCAAAGCCGGTCATGCTTAAGACCATAACGCTCTCCTGTTCTTACATTTTCAGTGTTTCAGCTTACAAGTTTCGGTATACGTATCCGCCTTTGGGTACACAAACCCATGTTACGATACATATAGTTTCATTTTACTATTCTTCGGCCCAAAATTCAAGGTGCACTGTTGCGTGCCGCCGCCAAAACCGGCCGCAATACACGGTGCAAAGCAAAAAAGCTCTGATACAAAATCTTCCGATCCTGTATCAGAGCCTGTTTCAGTTGGTTTTATATACACAGGTCACGCTGTTCTGCAGCAGATTTGCGTTCAGCAGTGCGCGCTCCACCCAGTGGATATTGTCCGCAATGGTATCGCGGGAGACACCGTATTCTGCCGCAATGTTCTCCATGCTGCGGTACTCGCGGCGGTAGAGCAAAGTCAGCACCAGCTTATCCTGCATTGTGATCTTGGTAAAATGCGGCCTGCGCCGGTGCTCCTTGCAATAAGCCGCATTCAATGCTTCCAGCATCTGGGCAAATTCCTTCCGGGTGATGCCGAAGGTAAATTCATAATCCTGCTCTGTAAATTCCGCAAGGCGCTGTACCGTGATGCTTCTCATGCAGATCACCTCTTCTTTTTCCGGGGATGCCCGGGTGTCGGCTGCATCCATTTTGATTCATTATAAAATGGATGGATTTTCATGTCAATGAGCCGCCGCCTATTTTTGGGGCCAGATCCGGTGCAAAACACAAAAAGGAGCCTCCCGCCGCAAAAGCGGGAAGCTCCGGAATCCGTTATGAAAGATCAGACGGGATGAGACTGATTGGTGTAGTCCACATGGTCGCCGTCCACGCCCTGCTTCTTGGCATTGCGCTTTTCAAAGAACTTGGGTGCCACCTGCGGGAACATTGCGTAGGTCAGCACATCCTCTTCCTGCGTTGCCCACTTGGCGGCCTCAGCCTTCAGCTTGTCCATCTCGGGAGCCAGGGTGTCGGCAAAGCGGCAGGTGATGGGCTGCTCGTCGCCCAGGATCTTCTTGGTGAACTCGGGGCTGATGGGAGCGGGAGTCTTGCCGTAATCGCCGTGGACCAGGCCCTTGAACTCCTTGGTGACCATCTTGTAGCGCTCGCCCAGGATGACGTTGAAGACAGCCTGGGTGCCGACGATCTGGCTGGTGGGGGTGACCAGCGGAGGATAGCCTGCGTCCTCACGAACGCGGGGGATCTCAGCCAGCACTTCGTCCAGCTTGTCTTCCTTGCCGGCATCCTTCAGCTGCTTGAGCATGTTGGAGAACATGCCGCCCGGCACCTGATACAGCAGGGTGTTGGCGTCCACGCCCAGGCTCTTGGGGCTGATCTGGCCGTTGGCAATATACTTTTCACGGAGCTTAGCAAAGTAAGCACGCACGACGTTCAGCTGCTTCAGATCCAGACCGGTGTCGTAATCGGTGCCCTGCAGGGCAGCGACCAGACTCTCGGTGGGCATGTGGCTGGTGCCCAGGCTCAGGGGGCTCATGGCGGTATCGATGATGTCGGCACCTGCCTCGATGCCCTTCAGGATGGACATGGAAGCCAGACCTGCGGTGTAGTGGCTGTGGATGTCAACAGGGATGCTGACGGTCTCCTTCAGCTTCTTCACCAGATCGTAGCAGGTATAGGGGGTCAGCAGACCGGCCATATCCTTGATGCAGATGGAGTTTGCGCCCATCTCCTCCAGGGTCTTGGCGTAGGCTGCAAAGTACTCGTTGTTGTGCACGGGGCTGAGGGTGTAGCTGATGCAGCCCTGCACATGAGCGCCTTCCTTGTTGGCTGCCTTGATGGCGGTCTGCAGGTTGCGCGGATCGTTCAGTGCATCGAAAATACGGATCACGTCGATGCCGTTTGCAACAGACTTCTGCACAAAGTACTCAACGGCATCGTCTGCGTAGGGGCGGTAGCCCAGCATGTTCTGGCCGCGGAACAGCATCTGCAGCTTCTGGTGGGGCAGCTCCTTGCGCAGGATGCGCAGGCGCTCCCACGGGTCTTCGTCCAGAAAGCGGATGCAGCTGTCGAACGTAGCGCCGCCCCAGCACTCCACGGAGAAGTAGTTAATCTTATCCATTTCCGGCAGGATGGGACGCATCTCATCCATGGTCATGCGGGTGGCCAGCAGAGACTGGTGGGCATCGCGCAGGACGACCTCAGTAACCTTGATCGGCTTTTTGGCCATGATTGTCACCTCTCCCTTAGTTCATGGAAACCAGAACGTCACCGGAGTTGACGGTGTCGCCCTTGTTGACGTTGATGGAAGCCACAGTGCCATCCTGCGGAGCAACGATCTCGTTCTCCATCTTCATGGCCTCCAGGATCACCAGCACGTCGCCAGCCTTCACGGATGCACCGGCCTTGACCTTGACATCCAGAATGTTGCCGGGCATGGGAGCCTTGACGGCAACGGCACCAGCAGCGCCTGCAGCAGCCTTGGGAGCAGCAGCGGGAGCCGGAGCAGCCTTAGGAGCAGCGGGTGCGGCAGGAGCTGCAGCAGCAACCGGAGCAGCACCAGCGGCAGTCTCCTCCACGGAGACGCTGTAAGCAACGCCATTGACGGTAATATTGTAGTACTTCATGGAAGGATCCTCCAAATCAAAATCGTATCAAAAAGATTTATACAGACGATTACAGAGCCATGTTGCCGTGCTTCTTGGGCAGGCGGGCAGCACGCTTGGTGCTCAGCAGTTCCAGTGCGGCAACAACGCTTGCACGCACATTGGCTGCATCGCAGGTCAGGTCAGCAGCGCCGCAGGCAACTGCATTTGCTGCGCTGCACACCTCGGCGGTGTAAGCAGCAGCCTTTGCGTTGGTGGCTGCAATGATGTTGTCGGAAGCATCGATCTCTTCCTTGTACAGGACGCTGACCGCTGCGCTGGGTTCCAGTGCGCTGACGGTGCAGCCAGCCACGGCAATGCGCAGATCGGCAGCAGCCAGAGCGGTGTAAACAGGGCCGACGGCCTTGCCAGCCAGCACAGCCACCTTTGCGGTGGTAGCGTCGGCATAGGTAGCAGCCAGACGGGCAGCCTCACGGATGCCGCCTGCAATGTCATCGGTCGCGCTGGGCACAAAGCCCTCGGTATCCACAATGGTGATCACCGGCACGCTGAAGGCATCGCACAGGCGCACAAAGCGGGAAGCCTTGGCCACGCAGTTGTGGCACAGGGTCTTGCCGGTGGCCACAACGCCCACGGCGTTGCCGCCCACGGTGGCAAATGCGGTGTAAACAGACTTGCCAAAGCCTGCATACAGCTCCACAGCGCTGTCCTTATCGACCACGGCAGCAGCAGCCTTTGCAGGCTCTGCACCGGCAGCCAGAGCAGCAGTGGGCTGCTCGAACTCAAAGATCGCAGGGCCGGTCAGGTTGTTGGCCGGCAGCAGGCCCACGATGTGAGCAGCCTTCTCGGCAGCTTCCTCAGCAGTGGGTGCCACAATGGCGGCCACGCCAGCCTTTGCAGCGGCGGCTGCGGTGCCGGCATCGGCCACCTTGTCGCCCTTGGCAGCAGAGGTGAACGGAGCGGTGAAGAACAGCTCTGCGCCCTCAGCCATGATGCAGACATCTGCATTGGCAGCGCTCAGTGCGCTGGTGCCGCCGCAGACACCCAGAACAACAGCCACCTGCGGGATCACGCCGGAAACCTTTGCAATCTGCGCATTCAGCTTTGCGCTGGCGGTCAGCACGTCCAGACCCTCAGCCAGCTTTGCGCCAACGGAGTTGTAGAAGGTGACGACCGGGCAGCCAGTCTGAGCTGCCATCTCCAGAACCTTGATGTTCTTTTCAACATCCTTTACGGTAACAGCTTCGCCGTTCTGGTAAACAGCGTAAGCCTGCTGACCTGCCGCATAGCCGCAGGCAGCGCTCACTGCACCGTCAGCAAACAGTGCAGTGTATTCCCCGTCATCAAAAAACTTGGCGAGGATTTCTCCCTTATTGATCTTTGAAGCCATGGTAAGACCTCCTGGTTGTCTGTGTGAGCTTTCAAAATTAGTTTTATTATACTGAATTTTCCATAAAAATGCAAGAGATTCTATAAAAGTCCATGCGAATCAACATCTGTCGGCAAAGTTCTACAATTTTTTAACGATTCATCGTTTCTCCGCTTTCTCGCCTTTTTGCGGGCATTTTGCGCCGCACACTCAGCTGCCAAAAATTCTCTTTCAATTTTGTGGATTCTGTCTGTCCCTGCTGCATTTTATTTTATAAGAAGTTATGTTACACTATATTTAATTTGTAAATTTTTTTCGCAGAACAGCCCGCCGGGAAGCTTCGGGGCGGGTCATTTTGCAGAATATAAAAGGAAGGCCATGTCAAATTGAAAGATCTGCTCACTTCACTCCGCGCCTCCAACGAAACCTACAACTCCATGAAGCACTCCGCCCGGGCTATCATCCGCCGCGCCGAGATCCCCCTGCTCGCGGTCATCGTCCTGTATAAGGCTGCAACGAACCTACTGTTCGTCCCCCTGATGCAGCAGCTCTGGTCGCTCACGCTGCGGTTCGCACCCATGCACTACCTGAGCAACAACAATGCTTCCGATATCTTTTCCTCCCCCGCGATCATCCTGTGCATCACGCTCATTGCCATCCTGACCGCGTTCTGGGCGCTGTATGAGTTTTCCGTCCTGCTGCACGGGCTGGATCTTGCCCGCAAGGGCGAAACGATCCGCCTGCCTGCCCTGCTGTGCACCTCTCTTGCAGATATCCGCCACGCATTCCTGCCGCAGAACTGGCTCGTTCTGGTCTACAGTGCCGTGCTGATCCCGTTCACCAATTTTTTCCTCGCCTATAACTATATCACGCAGCTTGCCGTGCCGGAATACATCATGGGTGTCATCCGGGCAAACAGCCGGTATTACCTGCTCTATCTGGCTGCCGGTGCTGCCCTGCTGTTCCTCTATGTCAGCTGGGTGCTGGTGCTGCCGCTGTTCGTGCTGGAGCGCAAAAGCCTGTGGCAGTCGATAAAGGAAAGCTTTTGCTGCATCCGCAGGCGCGTCTTCCGTGCTTTTCTTTTGCTGCTGCGCTGGAACCTCTCGGTCGTCCTGCGTTCCCTGCTGCTGACGGCAGCGGTTGCCGTGCCGCTGTACGGCATCATCATCGCGGTCGGGCTGCAGAGCACACAGGCCATGTTTGCACTGTCCCGCGCGGCGCTGGCCATTGAGATGCCTTTCTTCCAGTTCCTGATCGACTGCGCCATCACCATGGCGCAGTGCACGATCCTCGCCATGCTGCACTGCCGCCTGCGGGAGTCTCTCCCCTCTGAGCCGGAGCCGGTCCAGAGCGGAAAGCATCACCGTTCCACCGGCAGGCTGCTTCTGGGTGCATCGGTTGCGGGTGCTACTCTGCTCACCTTTGCGCTGGCATTCTGTTACCTTGCCCTGCCCAGAGACGACGAGCTGCTCTCCATGCTGGGCGGCGTTGCGCCGGTAGTCACCGCGCACCGCGGCTACTCCGCTGCCGCACCGGAAAACACCCTGCCCGCTTTCCAGCTGGCCATCGATCAGGGCTGCGAGTGGGCCGAGCTGGATGTGCAGATGACCAGGGACGGCGTGGTCATGGTGACCCACGATACCAGCCTGCGCCGCTGCACCGGCCGCAACGAGAACATCTACGACCTGACCTATAACGAGGTTCGTAAGCTGGATGCCGGGCGCTGGTTCGGCCAGAAGTACACTGGTGCCAAAGTTCCCACACTGGAAGAAGTGCTGGACCTGTGCAAAGGTAAGATCCAGCTGAACATTGAGATCAAGCCCAATACCGCCACCCCGGAGCTGGAAGCGGAAACCATCCGCATCATCCGCGAAAAAGGCTTTGCGCAGGACTGCACCATCACCTCGCAGAGTTATGAGACCCTCTGCAAGGTCAAGGAGCTGGCGCCGGAGATCCGGACCGGCTATATCCTTGCACTGGGCGTGGGCAGTTATTACGATCTGCCTGCCGCAGATTTCTTCAGCGTACAGTCCACCTTTATCACCTCCGGTATGGTGCAGCAGATCCATAAGCGCAGCAAGACGATCTCCGCATGGACCGTCAACCGCGAAGAGGATGCCAGCGAACTGCTGAGCATCGGCGTGGACGACCTGATCACCGATAAGCCGGATATGATCCAGCAGCTGCTGAGCGAGGATGCCGACCTTGACAACAGTCTCGTCCTCCTGCGCGACTTCATCCGTGACCTGTTCGCTCCGTCCGATGTCGATGAACCCACTCCTGAGGAAGAGACCATCGAAGAAGCCATCGAGGACCCGGACGAATTGCTGGATGCGTCGTAATCGCGGCAAACATCAAGTATTCTGTTAAACTACCTGTACACACATAAAAAGCCCCCTGCCAGTTCATCACCGGCAGGGGGCTTACAAGTTTACCTGATCCAGTTTTATCAAGAAAGATCATTCCAATTCGGTAAGCTTGGATCTTTACGAAGCAATTTATTTCATAAATCGGTACTGTGAACAAATCACTTACATTCCTTCTTCATAGCAGAATAGCCGATGAGAACGGTCCACACATAGGCGCAGGTCTTGGGGATCATCAGCATACCGATCATGGGGACGGTATTGGCCCAAAGAACAACGGGAATGTAGAACCCGAAGCTCAGCACGATGGTCAGCCACATCCAGCGGAAAGCCGAGTCGTCATGCTCCTTGGCACTGCGGTAGAACAACACGATGATCAGCAGGCCCATCAGTGCAAAAGGAATGTTACGGTAAATGCCCCAGGACAGCGGGGATTCGGCGCTCAGCCACTGGTTCTGCGGCATCATGCACAGGATAACACGCACGGCAGCCAGACCGTAGACGGCGGCAGTCAGGCCATTGTTGCCCTTGACCCGGTAGCGCTCACGCCAGACATAGTACAGCAGCACATAAAAGACAGTCATTGTCACAGAGGTGATCCACTTACCCAGACCCAGGGGGACGGTAAAGTTTTCAAAGCCCGTGGTGCATAGAGCCAGAGCACGGGGAATCAGATGGAACGAGTCGCCGGCACCCAGAACGACAGCCATCAGGCCGAACAGCTTGAACTGGTGGCTGCCCTTGCAGCCACGAATCATCAGGATACCGATGGTGATGACGGATACCAGATACACAGCATCAAAAACAGTTTCTACGATTGCTTGCATAGTTGATTGCTCCTTGTTGATAGATTAAATTGATTGTAACACTGCATTTTTTGCAGGGCCGACTTCGTTTTTACGGTCATCAAGGGCTTGCTCGGCAAAGTTGCATCCAAAGCGCAGGATGTTGAAGCTGGCAGCGCTCCACACAAGGCAGGCGAGCAGCAATAGGATATTGCGATGGACTTTCCTAGGAGTGTCCCTTTTAAGTGAACATTGTTCATTTTAGGCATTATAAAATTCCCACAGCAGTGTGGGAAGAAAATGCGGTCAATATAAGGTTCTGCGCACGATTTCCAGCACAGCGGCGGGGTCGTAGTCCTGCCGCAGCAAGGCAGACAGCATCAGCGAAAATAGAACATCGGCAAATTTTTCAACGGTGAATTGCGCGTTAAAAGCGTCCGGACGGATTTTGGTATCCTGTTGCAGCACCGTACACAGACCATTTAAGATATGGTGCCAGATTTGCTGCATGTGCCGTTTGCCATCGGCCTTGTCCTCCTGCATAAAGCCGAGAGAGTGCAGTGTGAAGAATCCAGGATACTGCTCACAGCCGTAGGCCATGCGCTCGTACATCCATTTGACACAGGTCTGCACATCCTGAAATACAGCCTCGTCCTGCGGGCGGTGGAAAATTTCGCACCAGACGCTCTCGACCGTGGCGCTGATAAGCTCAGCCTTGGAGTCATAATAGTTGTAGATCGAGCCGACCGAGACCCCGCATGCCGAGGCGACAGAACGGATACTGACTGCCGCCCAGCCCTTTTCCCGGATAAGCTCACGGCTGTTTTTTAAGATATCTTCCTTGGAGGTTACGATTGTATTCATGTGGTCACCCTCAATATGAACAATGTTCATTTTTATTATACTGCCCGTTCCCACTTTGTCAAGAGGATTTCATAAAAGGTTTATATTTTGCGGATTAAGACATTGAATGCAAACTTACAAAAATCATAAAAGGAGTATATGTATGATGCCACCTTACTGTCGATTCAGTATCATCTATTTTCGATAATGTCAGGGCATTTTCTTAATGTCAATAATGTCAAAAAGCCCCGGAAAGAAACGTAAACTCGTAACTTTCCGGGGCTTTCAAATTATTCTCAAATGTTAAACCGAACCAGTGATCCGGGTGGCTCCACAATGAAGTTTTCCGCGGCTTAGTGTCAAACTAATGTCACAACGCGATTTTTCTTTCGATTTTGCTCATAGCAACGTTGAAAGTTCGCGTAATTTCATTATTCGAGCTCTATGGTGGGCGGTTGTCTTCTGTTCGCATTGGTTGTTTTCTATTCTTTCCAATGCTTGTATTTCCTGTATTTCCTCGGTTCTCGTTGGCTTCTGGGTGCTTCTGTTACTTGGGTGTTACTTCGGTGTTACTTTCAGGCTCCACCAAACCCAGCTCCACAAGGTAGCGGTTCACAGCCTCGTTGATGAAGTCGCTGCGGCTCATGCGGCCGGTTTCAACGTTCTTTTCCCGGTCGTCAATATAGTTGTCGATAATGTCTAGGGTGCCGGTGGGGATGTGTACCGTTGTGGGCACTCTCCGGCTGGCGCCCTTCATAGGCCTTCCGTATGGCATTGCTTTTCCTCCTGTTACTTGTTGCGGTGGCTCTCTGCTGCTGCGGTCAGAATGTCCAGATCTTGCCGCAGCCCAGGGGCCAGGGCGTCCACCCAGCGCGCCGGAATGGCCGAGAAGCCAAACCAGGCGCCTGCCAGGCCGCCGGTAATGGCTGCGTTGGTGTCGGTATCACCGCCCAGGTTTGCGGCCGCACAGACGGCCTCCTCGAAGGTCTGGGCGTGTGCGATGCAGCTCACGGCAGTGCTCATGCTGTCCACCACATAGCCGCCCGCTGCATACGTCGCAGCCGCTTTCACGGAGCCGTCGTAAAGCGTCCCCTTCAAGCACTCGTGCAGAAAGTCCGCCACGTCTCCGTCCTGGAAGTTACCAACCGATTCCGTTAATAAATATACCATTCTCGTGTACAAAACGCAAGCCTCGGTGGACTTGTCCCCGCGGTGCGTCATTTCCGCAAACGCCCTGGCCTGCATCTCCGCAGCGCCCTTTGTCTTGCAGTAAAGGCCAGGGTATACAGTGCGCATCAAAGCGCCATTGCCTTCCACAGGGCGGCCGCCGTCGCGCCTGGTCTGTCGCGCGGCCTCCATCCAGTCCGCAGCCGTCGGAACGCCCTGCCAGCGAATGCGGCCCAGTCCCTTTGCAATGGCAATGCTGTGCGAGCAGGCGCTGCCGATGTCCTTCGGTTTGCTGTCGGCCCATGCGATGAACTGCTGGCCGACGGAGGCTACCAGGTCCAGGCCGTTGTCCCCTTCCAGGGCATCCAGGATGCCGCGGGCAACGCAAAGGGTCATCTGTGTATCGTCCGTAACCTCGCCGGGCTTCAAGTTCAGCCAGCCGCCGCCGATCATGTCGGTAACGCGGCCGTATGCGTCGCGGATCTGCTGGTCACTCATAAATTCCAGGGGGCCGCCCAGGGCGTCGCCAACGGCCACGCCGTACAAGGCACCACGGATTCGGTCAAGCTGCTTTTCGTTGATTTTCTTCATTTCTGTTCCTCCCGTCCAGGCATTCGGCCTGTAATCACTCGGCCGTTTTGGTCCAAAAGCGTGTAGCCGCACAACTGTGCGAAGATTTTCGCCGCCTCCTCCGGCTCGTACAGCAGAACCGCCGAAAGGTCTTCCGCTGGGTACTCCCCCGGCACCTTCACCACCTGGGCATAATAGCTGCCGCCCATGCCCAGGTCGAAAAGCTCCCGGATTATGTCGTTCTGGTCGATTTTCTGCTTCTTGGTCTTTCCGTCAAAGCAGAAGGCTGCTCCTTCCGGTACGTTCTCGACCAGCTTCAAATGATCGCCTATCATGCGCCCGCCTCCTTTACGCATGAACCGCAGGGTTGAAGCCCTGGGCCTTTATGTTCTTCGCCCAGGCCGTCACCATGGCGGCAAGGTCCTTTTTCATAGCCGGATAGTATTTTGTGGGCTTTCCGTCCACGAAATCTTTGTAAACTTCCCAATAGCGGCCGATGTAGTCGTTCTGGTAGGTCAGCGGCTCCACGGTACCAGTTTCCCGGTCAACGCCCATGGTCACATCCGGGTCCCGCATAAGGTCGCCGTTCTGCTCCCCATAGTGGGCCACGGAATACACCGGGCGGCCCTCGTGGTCATTGTAGCCCAAGGCCTCGATGCACAGATCCATATAGCCCGGGGCCGTGAACTTCAAGGCCTTTTCTTCGGTGCCGTCCACGGCATCGAAGAAGGGCGCCAGGGTCTTGTAAATCGTTTTTGCACTCATACCTTTTCCTCCCGCTCCATCAAAATTTCCGAATCGCGCGCCACCTTCCGCAGTGCGGTGAGAACCTCCGCAAGCTGGTTTAGTGTGGTCGCGTAATTTGCCACCTCGCCAGCCCAGGCCACATAGTCGTCGCCCTCAGAAAGCAGCCGGATTGATTTCGCCAGGTGCTCCGCTTCAAGCTCCGCCATAACGATCTGGCCGTTCAACTGCTGGTTGAAGAATTTAACTTTGTCCATGCTCTGCGCTCCTCTCTGCGGTATGGTTCCCGCGACCTTGCCCGGCTGGCTGCCAGGTGGTTTCGGCCTTTTCCTCGGGCCATCGTCAGGCGGGGTTATTCAGGGCGAGTATTCCACGCTTCAATAGTTCGTTGCCTGCCCAATTCCCCGCGATGTTCATAAAAATCGCGGGTAAATGTGATATTGCATTTCGGGCATCTAATCCGAATGCCCTCAGTATTAGATTCAGTGATGGTCGTATGCTCCTGCCCGCAGAAAGGGCACGGTTTCAGCGTTTCCTTTTTCATCGTTCACGCCTCCTTCACTTCCACGCTCTTAATGCTGTTCTCAACGTAGCAGCGGCCGCGGAGGTGCTCGCAGCTCCAGCAGAAGCCGATTCCGCGCTCTCTCAGAAAATACCCTGCCTTGGTGTTGTCCTTTTCGCTAAAGGCGGATTGAAGCGCCCAGGCCTGGGCGTCCTCCACCAGGATCATTGCGCAGGCCTCGCCGCGCTCGCCGTTCTGGATAGTGTCGTAGGTGAAAATAACGTTCTTCATGGTTCAGTCCTCCGTATAGTAATCGAATCCTTGGCTTGAAATGCCCAGCAAGAAAAGCCGGTGGCTTCCGTGCCTGTCCACCTTGTACTTGCCGCCCAGGGCTTCAAACGCGTGTTTCATTCCAACGTAGCTTGCTTCATGCAACGGCCGGTCCTCTGCTGGCCCAAATGGGCTGCGCATCCCGATCAACTGGTTGTCCAGGTCCTTTGCCAGCCCGCCCAGGTCAAACGGTGTGATGTTCTCCATGTTTCTGCCCTCCCTCTTTAGTGTACCTTAATCAGCGTCCCGCTGTTCAGGATGTACCATTCTTCGCCGTTCTTAACGGTCGTCTTGCAGCCCTGTGCTTTAAGCAGCATCCGCATTTTTGCCAGCTGCTTTTCGGTGCACTGCATCCAGAAGAATCCTGCGTAATTGAACCACTCGTTACTCTGGATGTTCACGGAACGGGCATTCTCAAAAATGCGGTTGAAGGTACTGGTTTTCATGGTTTAGCCCTCCTTGCCTTCGGCTTTCTGCTCGATTTCGAGCAGCTCGTTGTAAATTCTTTCGGCCTCGTCGCCGGTCAAGTTGAACTGTTCGATCAGGTCGGAAATTGCATCGGACCGCCAACCGCCTTCGTACAGGGACGCCGCAGAATACTGGGCGTCGTATTCCTCCCGGCCGCCGCAGCGGAGGTCGTCGCGCCAGTTCTCGTAATCGGTCTCTGTCATGCTCAACATCATAATTTAGCCCTCCTTAGTAACAAACCGTGGATTCATTGATGCGAATGAACTTCCCGCACTTCTTGCCGAGCCGCTCTGCGCAGACGTAATTGTAAACGTCCAGCCGGTTTCTAAACTTCGGGTCCCGGTCGGTGAATACCAGGGTAGTTCCCCGGAACACAACCTCGAACCGTGTATACCGAACCTTCATTTTTCGTTCCTCCTCTTGTGTGCTGCTGTTCTCTACGCCTTTATTATAAACCGCTTCGGTTTATAAGTCAAGAGGGAATTTTGCGAAACACGATTATTTTTAGGCAAAAAGAAAAAGCCCCACTTTCAGCGTATTGCTGAAAGTGGGGCTTTCGTATGCTCTTAGGTGGGGTTTGTGTGTGGCGTTACTGCTGCGCAGCCTTGGCCGTCTTGTTGCGGTCGATCTGGGCCTGGATGCGCGTGGTCAGATAGCCCACGGTGTCGCCGCCGGAAATTCCCTTGATGTAGTCCAGAGCGTCGCTGCTCAGGCTCTTAATTGCGGCGGAAATTGCGCCATTCAATGCCTTGGCCTGGGCGGCCTTATCGAAAGAGCCGGTCTTTTTCAGGTCGTTTACATAGGTCTGGTTCATGGCTGCCACGGCATCCGCCACGGCGTCGGTGATCTCGCAGCAAATGCGCTGGATGGTCTCGTTCTTGATCTTCTCGGCCGTGGAGGCGTTGATGGCAGCAGCCGCCTTGTAAACGTATGCGGTTGCCAGGGGTGTGCAGATGGTCAGGACGGAAAAAAGAAGCTGGGTCAGAATCTCTTTCATGGTGTTCTCCTTTCAATTTTAGCGGATAGAAGAAAGCCCGGCCCTCTGAATGATGGCCGGGTAATTTTTATAGGCGTGGTTCAGGTCCACGTCGCCGGTGATGCCGGGGACGGTCCCCTTGCTGGTATACTGCCAGATGCCGTGCTTGCGCGTGGGGCGCCGGGTCCGGTAGTCGGCGATCCAGAGGTCAAAGGCTTTCAGGGCGTCCATGTCCAGCTCCGTGTTTGCGTAGCTGGTGTATGTGTACACCATGGCATACAGTCCCCAGTCCTCGATCTGCTTGGCGGCGCCAGCCACCAGGGCGGAAAGCTCCTTGGCCGGGATGGGTTTCAGCTTGTTGTCCTCCACATCGACGGCAACGGGGAGTTGGAAGGTCTTGCCGGTCAATGCCTGACGCACCTTCACAAGCTCCACGGCCCGGGCTGCCTCATTCTGGGCGTAGGTGTAGTAATAGGCGCCCACAGGGATGCCCAGGCGGGTGCATTCCGAATAGTTGCGCTCAAACTGGGGGTCAATGTAGACGCCGCCGAAGCTCTTGTTGGTGGAAACCGTTTTCAGGATGGCACCGTCAATTTTCCCGCTGCGCTTCACCGCGTCCCAGTCGATTTTCCCCTGGTAGCGGCTGGCGTCCAGGTACTTATAAATCATTTCGAGTCCTCCTTATAGAAAGTCATGCTTTTCCAGGCGTTCATCATAGCAACGCTCAATATTCGCAATAGCATGGGTGCACTTGTTGTTTTTATACTCCTCGTGCGACTTGCAATACGTTCTGTAATCGTCAATGATGCATAAAATCTCGTCGAAGTCCTCTTGAGTGTGCTCGATGCCGCGGACAAGCTCATTGTTAAACCGAAGAATCCGGCTCCGCAAAAGGTCCGCGTTGCGCTCGTCGTCTGTGCGGACGTGGTCGTCCAGGAGGCGCCGGGTTTCCTCCTGGTAGTGCTTGAGCTCCTCCCACTTCTGGTCCTGGCTTTTTTGCGCGGCCTCCATTTTCTCGGAAAGCTCCGCAGTCAGAGCGCGGCCGATGGCCCGCACGATGGTCTTCCATGGGTTGATTTCGATTTTTTTAATCTGAAAAATTCTTGTGGCCGCCATAAGCCCGGCGGCCACAAGTCCGGCTGCTGCAAGTAAGTCTTGGGTGCTCATGTTCCCTTCTTTCTGCACTTTGCGCCACTATAAGAAAGCGGCAATCATAGGCTACCACCTCCTTTCCTGCTGCTTCCATCAAAGCGGAAACGGGAGCTCGTCCGCGCCCAAAAGCTGGCCGATCTGACTGTCCACACTGACGATTTGTTCTTCTGCACATACCGCGCCAGCCTGCGCCAGGGCGTCCGCCTGAATGCGGATGATCTCGCTCTGCTTGCTCACAATGTCGGTTAAGGCTTCGATAATCTGTAAATTACTCAAATCACGCCGCCCTCCGAAATTTTAGGCCGTATAGTCTTCGCCCGTGATGTTCTTGTAGTCGTCGGCGGTAATTTCACCGCTTTCCACGCGCGCGGCCAGAACTTTCTTGACACCGGCGCGGCGGGATGCGGGCATCTCGGCCCAAGTCTTAGTGCCTGCAACCAAACGGTTTGCCCAAATGATGTTCATGGTGATACCTCCTTATTCCTTATTCAGCGCTGCGTCCAGCTCACACAGCGCGGTTTCGATGTCGGCCAAACGCTTCTCGTTGGCTGCGTCCTGTTCGCACATTGCGTCCTCGACCTCGGCCACGCGGTCAGGCAGGCCGTCTTTCTCGGCCTGCTTCTTGGCTTCGGCTTCCTTCTCCTGCCGGGTGGGCAGATTGTCTTTTTTCCACTGAATCATGGTGACTGTCCTCCTTACTGGAATGCACCGCTGACGGCTTCGATGTAGCCGCCGGTGCCGGATGCGCCGCGGCTGACGCTGATGCGGAAGTTGAACGCCGCGCCGTTGGCGGCAGTGCTGTTGGTGAACACGATATTCACGCCCTTCTGGACTTCAGTCGTGGCATCCTGCCACACCGGGGCCGCGTCCTTGGCGTTGTTCGTGACCTCTGCCTTGAACACAGCATCATCGGGAATGCTGCCGGTCACCTGAAGCACGGCAACGGTAATGTCGCCGTCCACGGCCAGCGGGGTGGTCAGCGTCACGGTGGCGCTGGTAACGCTCTTGGTGAACGTAGCGCTGAGGCTGGTGCTTTCCTTGCCGTCGCTGGCCGTGATCTGGATGGTGTGGCTGCCGTTGAGGATGCGCCGGAAGCCGTCGGCGGTACTGCCCTGCCCGAAGGTCAGTGCAGTACCGCTTGCAACGCCGGTTCGGGTGGCGGTGGTCTTTCCGTCCAGCTTTTCGGCGACGGTCAGGGTATCGCCGTCGGCATCGGTAACGGTGTAGCCAAAGTTGAATGGCGCGTTCTTCTCTCCCAGATTCGTGGAGCTGGCGTTGATGGCCGGGGCAGTGTTGACACTGACCGTGCCGTCGTCAGAGACCACGAGTTCAGAGGGAAGTACAAAAGCGGGGCGAACACCGCAGGTGTGGCCGTAGTGCCAGAGGTCGTAGGAACCATCAGACTTGACGAGCCAGACGCCGTCGCTGCTGTAGGTGTACGGAGAGCGCAGCCACCACTCGGCAGCGCTGCTGCCGTTGTAGGCAATGCGCTTGCTTGCGCTGTCGAAGTAGGCCAGCTTTGTGCCCTCGGTGTTCATGTAACTTACGTTGCTGAAACCAACCTCCGTGCCAGACAGCAGGAACACTTTGGTCGAGAGACCATTTGCGCCGCTCTGAATGCCGCTGTTGGTATACGGAATTTTCACCTGCTTGATCGCTGCCCGAATTTTGGAATCAATCAGGTTGTAGAAGGTTCCGTTCAGATAGGTGTGAATGCCGGAATCCTTGTAAGAGTTGTTGTTACCGAACGTGCTCGTGGTGTAGATGTCCTTCATCACAACCCAGACGCCGTTGCAGCTTGCATCATAGGCGCTGCTGGGCAAGCCCTGATGCACGATGATAAAGTCTTTGGCCGCACCGTTGACCTTGATCTTGACGATACTGCCAACGGCCTTTGTGCTCAGTTTTACGTTTGCCATTGTTACCTCCTTGCAAAAAATCAGACCCACGGCAAAACGCCGATGGGCCTTGTATTCTGCGAGACGGCAACGGGCATAGCTTTGCGCTGCTTCTTGTAGATGCAGCGGCATTGCCGGGCGCGTCGCCGGTCTCGTGCGAGTTTATTCGAGTTGATTTTTCGGTGGATAGAAATTGTGCAGTTGAGCAATTTTTCCAGACGATCGGCGTACTGGCGGCGCAGTGCGTAGGTATCGCCGTGTGCCGCATGGGCATCCCACGCAAGGAAGCTGCAAAGGATTTCTTCCTTTGTCGCTTCGCCCGCCGGGTATGCCCTTTCCCAATGCCTGATTTTGGCTTTCATCCGTTGGGCGCTTTCCCGACGCAGTTTTTGAATGACCGCACCGGTTTCGGTCAGGTACGAATGGAAACCGAGAAAATCAATGCCGTTCCTCAATGGGAAGATGGCTGTTTTCTGGTTCATCTCTAGCCCGTAGCTGTCCATGAGTGCCCGCACATCCTTCAAGATGCACTGCAACTTCTGCTTGTCCGGGCAGATGATATAGAAATCATCCATGTACCGGCCATAGTATTTGATGCGGTACTTTTCTTTGATGATGTGGTCGAACTCGTCAAGGAACATCAGGGCGAAAAGCTGGCTGGTCTGGTAGCCCAGCGGCAGTCCATCTTCCATCACGTCGATATAGATGCAAAGCAGCTCATAGACACGCGGGTCAACACCGCGTTTGTCCAACACCGCCTTGAGCTTCCGTTTGAGTTTCAGGTGGTCAATGCTGGCAAAGAAGTGGCGGACGTCGCCTTTCAGCACCCAGCCGTCAGCGCCGCACCCACTCCGGCGGTAGTAATCCACCATGTGGGTTTTCAGGCGCATCAGGCCGTCGTCCGTACCTTTGTCCTTCTGGCTGGCGAAGCTGTCCCGGATGAAGCTCTTGGTTAAAGCCTCATAGAGGATGTTGTCCACCAGCGCGTGCAGTACCACCTTGTCCACAAATGCCGGTGCGTGTACGATACGCTTCTTCGGCTCGTAGACGTAGAACACTTCAAAGCGGCTCGGCGTGTAGCATATCTGCCGCCGGATGTCCCCGCCCGGCTGCCGTGCACTGCGAACGGCCAGCTTGCAGGACAGTTTTTCGGTGCAGGCCAGAGCGTTGGCCTCATACTGGATTGTTTTGCTCTTACTGCGCTTTCCCTTCCGGGCTTCAAGATACGCATTATAAAGCGTCTCGAAGCTGCACAGTTCTTCGTATGTCAAACTTGACCCTCCGCTGGTTCGCTGCTGCGGTAGCAGGCTGCATCCCCGCAGGGATGGCCCGCCTCAGCGGGATGTATTTATCACTTGCCTGCATCGGCAAGTGACGGGATACGGTTTCCTTTGGCTGTTGCACTGCTTTCGGCAAATGCCTACTCGTCTCGCAGATCAGCCGGAGCGGGGCGAACACCGTAGGTGTTGTTGTAGTTCCAGTTGTCGTTGGAACCATCAGACTTGACGTTCCAGACGTTGTTGCTGTTGTTGGTGTTCGGAGAGCGCAGCCACCATTCGGCAGCGTCAGAATATAAACCGTACCCCTATTGCAAAACAGTTTCCTGTTATGCCGTTTTCTGCTCCTGCTGGGCAAAGACGGCCCGAAGTGCTTTGACAAGCATTTCAAGCCGTTTCTTCTCTGCTTCCTGCCGGAGACTTTCTGCTCTGCCACGTTCGGACTTGAGCCATTTCATGGCCGGGTATTTTACATCCGTGATTTTCTTTGTCCAGATACCGGCTTTCTTTGCGCTGATGATACCATCCTCTGTGCAGAGGGTCAGGTATTCCAGCAGCAGAGAGCAGCCGTCCACGACCTCGCCGATCTTTTCAATCCGCTTGTCGTACTCCGTGGCAAAGTTCACGTTGTTGGCCGCATGGGCATCCAGCAGAATCTTCTTAGCCGTTTCCCGGATGTCCCTGCCGTAGAGGTTGAAGGTGCTTTTCGTAAAGCCTTCTTTCTCCCTCACATCAAGGGCATGGACAGCGGTTGTGCAGACCTGCTTCATTTCGCGGATGTCCTCAAGCGCAGCGGCTTTCTGAAATACCTTCCGGGCATCGCTCCGGCTGATGTCGTCCGAAACGATGCGGGTCGCCCTCTTGGTATACCTCAGCAGCTCCCGCGCTTTATTGCCAACCAGAAACGGTTGTTCAGCCATATCAGAACTCCACCCTCGCCTGATCTGCGTCCCACGCGCCGGTGACGGTCAGGCCGTCAAGGCTGCTGAACGTGGCGCTGAACGGGTTCTTGGTGACGTTCGTGCCGAACTTCAGCTCAATGGCCTTGATGCTGGCGTTCATAGCTGCCACACTGGCACGGATGTCGCTGTGGGCGTTCTCCGCACCGTTGTGAGCGTCCACGGCTGCGCTGATGCGCTGGTCGGTCTCAGCCTTGGTGTATGCGTCCACCGCCGGACGCTGCGATTCAGACAGCTTACCATCCGCATCCAGCGTTGCCACGCCGCCCGGTACGCCGATCTGGTTAGTGCGGACAACATCTTCATCCGGCGCCTTGCCGGGGCCTGCGTTAAAAGAACCGTATGCCATTTAGGTTCCCCCTTCCTGTGCAGCCGTGTATTTCACGGTGCTTGTAATGTGATACTGTGCAGAAATTTTCTCGGTCGGAGCTTTGGCGGCCCTCAGCCGCAGCTTTCCTTCGAGGCTTTCGGTCGCAATAAAGCCCACCGCACCCGCCACATCGTAAAATTCCGGCAGTACCGTAACATCCACAATGTCGGTAGCCAACAGGCCCGCAATAGGGATGTCACAATAAAAATAGCCGGGGAAAGAATCATCTTCGCCCCAGCCATCGACCGGAATCGTAAAAGACACCGCAGCCGTGACATCCTGCTTTTCGTGCAGGATGTCATCAGTTTCCTCGAATCCGTTTGCAGTTGCTTCGGAAAGGTCTCCGAGTGCGGTGTTGCACTGCTTGATGTGGCTGCAAAGCGCGGCAAGCCCTGTGCCCAAAAGCGTTTTGATCTTCGCTTTTGCCATAGAGCTTACCTCCTCATGTCTTAGTCAGCCAGCAGAGCGGCGATCTCCTCTGCGGAGAAGTCCTCCACATCCTCGTCGTGCAGAACATTCTCCGGCTCGGTGTACACGACGACTTCCTTGCCGTCGATGTTCACATTGCCGTTGGTGGAGCTGGCGGCAGTCTTGGTTGCGCCCTCAGAGACACCGGCCAGCTTTTCGCCCTCGGCATCGGTCATCAGGCGCTTACCGGTCTCAGCAGCCACGAAGTCGGCAGGCTTCTTACCGCTGTCGGTCAGATTGCCCTCGCCATCCAGTGCAGCAAAGTTGCCGGTGGTGGCACCGGTGACCTTATCGGCCTTGCCGGAGATGTCCACTTCCTTAGGGGTGGGAACATACAGACCATCATCCTTCAGAATCAGGGCGTTGCCGACAGCAGCGGAAACATTGACCTTGACATCCACCTCATAACCAGCGATGGTAACGGTGGTAGATGCATCCTTGCCGGTGGTCTTTGCGGCGTAGGTATCGACCAGAGCAGCCATGTTCAGGAAAGAGTAGGTGCAGCTGTCGGGGTTCTCACCCTTGACGGCCAGAACCATGACCGGCTTGCCGTCCAGCTTGGGGTCGGTGGCGCCGGGATAGGTGGTGTCGGAGAACTTGAACTTGCCGACGAACGCGGTCTTGGTCTGGTCGAGGAACATCTCGGTCGGGAAGTCCATGGAGAAAGCAGCTGCGCCGGTCATGCCGGTGTTGGTGTAGAAGTTGACGGTGTTACCGGTCACCTTCACGGCCTTAATGGCGGCGTTGGCAGCGGTCTCGACCGGGGTGAAAGCGTCCTTCTTGACGAAAGTCTTCTTGATCTCGGCGGTCAGGTTGCGGATGGTGGTCTTGGTAGAAATCTGCTTAGACATAGTAGTGTCCTCCTAAAATTATTTCAGCATATCAACGATTTCCTGCTGCGTTTCTTCCTCGTTCAGCAGGTCTTCGCTCGTCATAACGGTTTCTTTGCGGACAGTCAGCGCGTTTGCGCTGTCAAAGTCAAGGCCTTCGCCAATGCGGACGGCAATAGCGCCGCTCGCGTCACGCTTCAAGCCCTGACCGATGCTTACGCTACCGGTTTCACCCGAACCACCTCCTTTCCCGAACAGGGTTACGGTCGCCTGAATGTCTGCTTCCGGGATGCGCTGAGAAAAGAATCTGATGAAACCATCATGCGTTTCGCACCCGTTCAGGACACCCGCTTTGGTCGTAGTATAGAAGCTGCCGGGAGATACAACGCCAACGGGTACAAGCTCACTGGTGCTGTCCGACAGTTCTGCATCATAGATACACTGGTAGTAATCCATACCACCGGCATTTTCGTAATCATCCTCGCTGCGGGCGGGCTTCCACCCGTCCGCTGCAAGAGTGAGTTCGTAGGAGCCATAGTAGCCGCCGCCCGTACCGCCGTCCACCTGCTCCTTGATAAGGGCCTTGACCTGTTCTTCGTTCAGGATTTCCCCGGATTCAGACAGGTTCTTCACGGCAGCGCTGACCGCTGCCGTGATGGTCGCTGCATGGGCATCAGCGGCGGCGTTGTGCTTCTCAATTTCGGCCTTGACCAGCTTCATCAACGTCTGCACCTGAGGGTCAACGGTGATGGACAAGTTGGCTTCTGCCGAAACGGCCAGCAGAACGGCGATTTCAAACGAAAACTCGGAGTTTGTGCTTGCGGCAGGGACTTCAATGCCGCGCTCGTCCTGCATCAGGAACAGGAGTGTTTCGGCGCCGTCATTCAAGACACCGAAAACGCCGATCTGGTGCATAACGTAGGTGTCTGCTGCACCGGTGACCTGAATGCTGACCTTACGGGCGGTTTTGCCGTCGTCTGTGACGGTTTCGATGCCCAGCAAGGACAGCTCGTGCGTGTTGCCGCTGACTGCGGTTTCTGCCGACAAGTCGGTGTCAACAGAGCCGGTGCCGCTCACGGCGCGGGTGATGGTCAGTGCGCCGCCGGAGAGAGATTCCGACAGCAGGGCGGCACCGGCTTTCGTGTAACTGGATTTTTCCCAACTCACGTTGTCTGTCCTCCAATCGTAATGGTTACGGTTTCATGTGTGTGTGCAAGCCTGCCTGCGGCATAGGCTTGCGCGGAAACGGATTTCGGGGCAATGATTCCGGGGAGCTTAACTTCCGCCATCATCCTTGCCGATGCAGCAGCTCCGGCGGTGTATGCCGTAGCACCAACAGCTCGCGGCTGAATCACACCCGGCAGCCGGATGGTGCAGGATGCATTAACATTGTATAATTTCCCGGAAATATACGCGAGCTTCGTTTTCGGCTGATACAGCAGAGATAGGCGATATGTCAAATGCGACGGTTTAATTTTCTTTATCTGCTTTACAATGCGAAGAACATTTACTTCCTCCGCATCATCTGCTTTCAGATAAACGCCAAAAGTATACGGTGCGATATACTCTCTAATTTCCACGTCACATTGCGTTGTTGCTTCAAGAATCCTTTTGAAACGTTCCGGGTTCATCGGAGCACGGGCGCCGCGGCGGGCGATTATGTCCGCCCGGCGGGCTGCCAGGCTCCGGCTCTCGTCCACCTCGATGCCGTAACGCTGCTCCCAGTAGCGCAGGGCCCAAGTTGCCGTTTCCGGGTTTGCCTGCTCCCGCAGTTCCGAGAAGCGGATCTCCGCGTCGTCCACCTCCTGGCCCATGACCTCATAAAGCCACTTCGCCACATAGGACCGCTCATAGATAGGCGAAACGCGGGAGATCATGCGCTGGGAAACGCGGTTTTCGGGGAATTTTTCAAGGTCGAAGTTCTTCCGGGTGCTCATTCGCTGGTCGCCTCCGTGTCCTTGATGCCGTAGATTTCACCGGTGCAGGGGTAGTCTGCCGGGTCCAGCGGAATGTCTTTCACGTCGCCGTTTACAAGGACCTTGGAGAAGTTCTTCACGCCCTCGGTGCGGGTCAGTGCCGCGTGGATCTCGTTATACTTCACCAGGCTGTCAGCCTTGGCGGTGATGTAATACTCAATCAGCGCAGAACGGAAGGTTTCTTCCACCTCCGTTGCGGTCTTGGCGCCGTCCAGCTGCAAACCCTCGACGGAAATGTTCACCACTTCGCCCTCGGGGGCCTGCACCAGAAGGATTGCGCCCACAGGTGCCTTGCGTTCAATCCGGTTGTCATCCCTCATAATGTGGTCATACACGTTTTGGATAATAGAGCCGTTGGCGGGCTCGCCGGAAGAATCCAGAATAATAAGGCGCACCCAGTTGGGATGCGTCTTTTCATACTGGGCATCAACCAGTACCGTGCCCACGCCGGAAACCTCTTTGGCCCAGCGGATATAGTCCGCGTCGCAGCCCACAAAGGATTCGCCCGAAGTTTCGTCATACTCCGCAATGCGCAGGCGGAGGGATTCGTCGTCTTCCTCCTCTGCGCCGCCGGTGATCTTGTCGGCGTTGTTCACAAGGGTAACGCCTGCAATCGGGTCCATCATAATTGTAATGACTCCCGCGCCCACGTTGCCGGTTGGGCCGGGCTCTACGGCCGTTACAGCAACGTCAACGGTGCCGTCCTCCCCGTCGGTCGCCTCGCCAATGTAGGCCGCGGAATCCGTGGCGTATTCAATGGCGGGCACTCCGCCGCAAGAAGGCACACAGACCACAGTCCCCTCCGGGATCTGTGTGCCAGGCGTACCGGTGAAGGTAACGATACCGGCCGCAGCGTTCGCCGGGCGTCTGGAAAGGCCGTCAGCCCTGGCGTGGCCGTCAAGGTATGCACCATAGGACCACGCCGGAAACATCAGCTTCAAGGTTTCCACAAGGTGGAAATTCAGAAGTTCGTCCTTTTCAAGCGCTGTCGGATAGGTAAAGTCCCAAGGGAAACCGCCTTCGGTGTCGTCAATGTCGGGCGGGAGGCTTTCCATCATGCGCGCCTGGATCTGCTCTGCCGTTTCGGTTTTCAGCCAGTCAGGCGGAGAAAATGCCGGAATTGTGGCCATGCTCTCACCTCCTTACTTTGAAAAGTTCAGGTTGACGGTCTGGATCTCGTCATAGCCGCGGCCCTTTATGTTAAATGCGCAATCGCAGCTGTCCGGCCCGTTCCATGTAAACGTGAAGTCGCGGCAATACTCTGTTTTGGGGTTTGCCATGATGGCCTCAATAATAGTCCGTTCCAGACTAGCTTCCACGCTGGCGTGGTCGCTCTGTGCAAGCGAGATTTCAAGCTCTGCGCCGTACTTGGTCGAATACGCCAGAAAGGCGTCCCGCTCCGTCATAACGGTTTTCATGCACCACTGCATATAGGCTTCGCGGCCGCTGGCTCCTGCCATGCGTCCGGCGCCGTCAAGGCGAAAATCGCCGGTCGCGTAGTCAAAATAAACAGAGGGTTTATATTGCTGCTTCCGGCTCTCCTCGTTCTTCTTTGTGACGAAGTCGGGGACTTCAAAAACGGGGTAAAGCTGCTTTTCAGCCATGGGAAAGTCCTTCCTTTCGTCTGGTTATTTTTTCAGGTCCTCCGCCGGGCAGATAATATCCACCACAACGGCCTCCGACTGCACCCAGGCCACCAGAACACGGTCCCCGGGTTTCAGGCGGCGCATTTTCTCGGGAATCAAAACGTGGTGCTGGTGGGCGCCCTCCGGTCCTCCGCTTCCCGCGTTGCTCTGCGGCGGGTCTGGCGGGTCTGGTTGAGCACTGGCTGCCACGCCAATCGATCCGGTGCAAGGCTTTCCGAGAGAATCCTTTAACTTTGAAACAACATTGTGTTCATGCTCTCCGCTGCCCGGAGAGCCAACGGCCTGGGTCTTCGCCAGAATGTCCCCGGTTTTGCCAAGGGTCAGCTGACGGCAGACGTGGTAATCTTCTACCGGAATCGGAATGGAAAAGGTGTTCGTTTGGAGGCTGTAATCATCCATGATCTCGCCAAAATCAAGGACAAGAGCGGAATTTCGGTCATGGTCCTTTTTGCTCTGACCGGCCAAAACCTGGGCCAGGTGGTTCACCCCCTTGTTGCCAGAACTCGGGTTCACTGTTTCCTCCTTCCGTTATTTTGAAAAGGTACCTTCATCCACCCAGCCGTAAACGTGCGTTTCGGCCCAGTTCTGATAGATCAGATGGTACGGGTGTTTTGCACCTTTCTTTATGATGGTTATTTTAGCCTTGCCGGGCGAAAGGTTAGTGCTTGCGGCCTTTGTATCGGTGGAAGCCTTGTAATGGCTGCCACCGGCAAAGTTCACAATATCGCCCACCTTGTACTCGTCAGAGTCCTTCTTGTTCCCGGCCGGGTCTTCGTCCAAAACCTTAACGGTCATGGTCATTGTGCGGTTTGCGGCATCGTGCTGCACTCCCAGCACAGTGCAAAAGCCGTTCACGGTCCTGGCCGCAGCCCGGATTTTGTCGCCCTTGCGGATGAACGGAAGATCTGCGCCTTTCAGGGTGGTTTTCCGTGTAGGTTCTCCCTTTTCGTCAAGGGTCTTCTGTGCGGCGGACTTGGCCTGCGCGGCCGTATCGTCCGAACTGCGGGTATAGATCCGCTGCCGGATGCCGTACTCCGTTTTCCCGTCCAGGGTGGCTTCCACAGACCGCTTCTGGGTCTTCTTTTCAAGGCCTATCACCTTAACGCGGGTCACAAGGTCGGCCGTGCTGATCTTGTCTCCGCTCGTCGTCAGGTTGTCGTCCTCGTCAAAGTGGTAAACTGTTTCGTTGGCGTTGATGGGCAGAACGTTCACCTTGCCACCGCTCATTCTTATAACGTAGTTGTCCGCGCCGTGCTTTTCGGCATCGTCCAGAAGCTCCGTTATAATGTCCCCCAGATATTCCGCTTTGAAAAGCGTTTTTGCGTGGGGCTTGTCCGGGCCCTTGTATTCTCCGGCCGGGATTCCCCAATCGGAAAAGATGGCGTTCAGGGCGGATTTCGTGCCGGTTCCAGCCTTGATATAGCGGTCGTCCTGGCTCTTTTGGAGGTTGTAAAGGTCGTCGTAGCACACCACGGAAAAGTCCTTCATGGCGGCCCCGTCCTGCGGGTTCCACTCGATCACTTTCCCGCTGGCAACTTCCTGTTCATCGCCTCCGGCCGATGCCGTTACCACAATGGCGGTGTTCGGCTTTATGGTCGAAGAAAGCGGGCTCCCGTTATAGTCCACGTTTGCAACAGTGAACGAAAAACGGGAACTCAACTCGCTCTCTCCTTCCTCCCAGCCCAGATCCATGACTGCTGGGGTCACGTTCAGCCGGGTGCCGTCTTGCAGGACCGCATAAACATTGTATGCTACCTTGGAAACGTCGATCATGCGGTCCTCCTCACCCCGGAATGGTCAAAACCTGGCCCGGCTTAATCAAATTCGGGTTGCTCCCGATTACGGCCTTGTTGGAGTTGTAGATCTCCGAATACCGCGAACCGTTGCCAAGGTACTTCTTGGAAATGGACCACAGCGTGTCCCCAGGCTTCACAGTGTAGGTTTTGCCGGTCGCCTGTGTGGAAGCTGCGGCCGCTGCGCTTGCCGGGCGCTCGTCCAGGCTTCCGCCATCCGTTTTCCCGTCTGCCTCGTCCGTGGTTTTAATCAGAATGTCCTTTGCTTGCACAAAGGAAATGCTGTATTCTGCCCGGTCGAAGTATTCATGGGTAACGGTGAAGTTCTGGATATAAACGTCGTGGTTTATGGCCGTGCCGGTCACAAGAAGCCGAAGTTTCTTCCGGTTCTTCTTCCAGCCGTCAAGAATGCCGATCATCACGCGGGGCGGCTTCCAGTCGAAAAGCGAAACGATACCCATGCCCAGCATGGAAACGCCGGGGAGAATACCGTTCCAGGAAAATTGCGCCAGCTTCTCGCCGTTCGGGATCTTCACCTCGCCAACATTCAGGATGTTGTAGGAAATGAAATTCCCCTCCCGTTTGTCGGAAACCTTCTCGGGTGTAAGGGGGAGCGCAATTCTGGTTCCCGTGTCGAGCTGGGTAAGGTACACAATCTCGGGTAACATTTTGCCCTCCTTTCCTTATGCGGGCATATTCGCAAGGACACGGGCCAGGCGTTCGGCCAGCTCGTCGCTTATGTCGTCCACCATTTCGCGGATGCGGGATTTCACGGTTGCGATAATCTCGTCCGGGCTCATGCCTGCGGTGCCCTGGATGATAAACTGCGGGTTCTGCCCAATTTCTACCGGAATAGAAATGGGCTGCGCTACGGCTCCTGCGGGCGCCTGCGGCGCCGGTGCCGGGTACACGACGGGGGAGAACGTGGGCACGTTTTCGGGCGTGTCGTCGTCCGAATCGCCCGAATAGTCGGCGCCAAGAATCGATCCCGTTTGATTCCAAAGATCAAGCGCTCTAGTTCGGCGGCTGCCGCCAAGCGGAATAATCGCTTCCGGGCCGTCTTCTGCCACAAGGCCAACGTGCGGGCTCGTCATAATGCCGCCCATAGCGTGCGGAGTAACACGGCCGCCTCCTCCGCCGCTGCTCGTGCCTCCGCTGGTCGTAAACGATCCGGCAGAGAGGCCAGAACTAAAGGCGTTTTTGGCGTTGGTGAAAAATCCGCTGATCTTGTCGCCCACGCCAGACCAGAAGCCGGTCCACTTCGCCGGAAGCGTCACGGTGAAGAAGTTTGCCGCGCTCGTCACGCTGCTTTCAACCCATGCCGGGACTTCCTTTGTCCAGAAGTCGCCAACGCCGGTCCAGAAGTCCGTCCACTTGGTCGGAAGCGTTTCGGTGAAGAACGTGACGGCCTTTTCGCCGGTGCTCTCCACCCATGCAGGGACGTCCTCGGTCCAGAACTCCCCTACACCATCCCAGAAGGCGGTCCAGTGTTCCGGCAGCGTGTTGGTAAAGAAAACCTTCGTTTTGCCCAGGGCGTAGCCGATTGCATAGGGGATTGTTTCGGAAAACGTGGTGCCCACGCCATCCCAGAAACTCGTCCAGTGCTCCGGCAGCGTCGAAGTGAAGAAGGTTCCAACCGTCTGTTTCAGGTTGTCCAGCGCTCCGCCTTCGTCCAGTGCATCGGAAAGCGCCTGGCCGATTTTGTCGCCAAAGCCCAGGGCGCCAAGACCACCGATACCGGCACCCACAAGAGCGCCGACGCCGGTTCCAACAACAGGCACCACAGTGCCCACGGCTGCGCCTGCCGCTGCGCCTGCGCCGACCATGCCGATCTTGGTCCCGCCCTTGGAATACTCGTTCTGAGCGTCCTTGCCGGTGGTCTGGGTGCCGCGGTACAGGTTTCTCACGCCTGCACCGATGCCCAGAAGGCCCAGAATGCCGCCCAGAATACTTGCGCCGCCCGCTGCGGCCGTGCCTGCCGCCGTGGTCGCATGGCTGCCCAGGGCCGTGCCAATGCCGCCCAGGGTGCCGCCAACGCCGCCGGTAACAGAAGTCAGGGTGCCGTCCGCGCTCATGGTGGCCTGGGTGGAGCCCTTTTGCAGGAGCTTGCCCAGCCAGCCATTTGCGGAAGTCAGGCCCTTTGCGGGCAGTGCCGCCGGGTCAATCTCAACGGCCGTCCCCTCAAAGGTCGCCTTGCCGTCGCCGAGGAGCCTTGTAGTGCCGGGCAGCGCTCCGGCCGTCGCCGGGGCGCCCGCGCTCGGGACAAGCGCGCCGCCGCTCGGCAGCGAAGGGCTGCCGGTGCCACCAGAAAAGGCCGCTTCTGCCGCCTGGTGGGCCTTGGAGCCAGCCTCAGCGCCAAAGTTGCCAGACTTCAAGACCACCATCTGGGCCGTTACGTTCATAACGGCCGCGGAAGTCTTGAAAGAGCCGCCCATGGAAGGCATACCAGAAGAGCCCATGCCGGTGCCCGTGCCGCCTCCAAGGCCCAGCGCCGCGGTAAGACCGCGAAGTTTAGAATAGGCGCTTGCTGCGCCCGTTACCAGCTTGAAGCCGAGAACGGCGCCAATGGCCGCCACCTGGGCCTTGTGGTTTTCCGCCCAGGTCTTCAAGCCGTCCAGGATTCCGTCGAAGTCCAGGCCGTCCATAAAGCCGGAAACAAAGTTTGCACCAATAGCTGCACCGTCGTCAATGGCCCCGGTGGGGTCAATGCCCAGCAGCGCCAGGAATCCGGCGGTAATGCCGCTGCCAAGGCCACGGCCCAGGCCTGCGGCCCTGTCGGCAAAGAACTGGCGGCCGCTGCCGTTCCACCACTCGTCGAACGGCTCCGCCACGATCTTATCCCAGGCAATGCCAAGCTTGCCCCAAATGTCGGCGCTTGCCCACTCGTCGCTGGCGGTAAACTCTGTAATGGTGTGGCGCAGATCCTCGACCTTTGCGTCCACATGGTCCATCACGTCGCCGATTGCATCCTCTACCAGCGGCATTTTGTTGGTGATCCACGTTGCGAACTCCCGAAGGTACGGAGAAAGGCGCTCGCCAAGGGCGATTTTTGCGCCGTCAACCGCCGATTGCAGCAGCGTAAAGCTGCCGTTCATGTTGTCCAGCATCGTGTCTGCCATCTGCTGGGATGCACCGTCGGCGTTGTTCACGGCCGCGGTCAGTTTGTTGTAATCGTCTTCGGATGCGTTGATGATCGCCAGCATACCGGCCATGGCTTCCTTGCCGAAGATGGTACTTGCGGCCGCGGTCTGTTCGGTTTCGGAAAGGCCGCCCAGGCTGCTGCGCAAGTTGTCCAAAACCTCGTGCATGGTCTTCATTTCGCCGTTGCGCTTGGTCAGGCTGATGCCGTACTTGTCCATGGCGGCTTCCATTTTGTCGGTGGGCGCTGCCATGTTCGCAAGGGAGGTTTTCAGGCTGGTGCCTGCCATGGAGCCCTTGACGCTGGCGTTTGCCATGAGGCCCAGGGCCAGGGAAACGTCTTCCACGGAGTACTTCAAAGCACCCGCCACAGGAGCAACGTACTTGAAGGATTCGCCCATCATGCCAACGTTGGTGTTCGCGTTCGCACTGGCCTGCGCCAGAACGTCGGCGAAGTGCCCGGAATCGGATGCTTGCAGCCCGAAGGCCGTCAAAGCATCGGTCACGATGTCGGAAGTGGTCGCCAGGTCTTCGCCGGAGGCCGCGGCCAGGCTCATAATGCCGTCAATGCCGTTCAGCATATCTTCGGTTTTCCAGCCAGCCATAGCCATATAGCCGAAGGCGTCCGCCGAATCCTTGGCAGTGAATTTCGTGGTTGCGCCTTCCTCTTTCGCTTTGGCGGTAAGTTTCTCGAACTCCTCGCCGGTGGCGCCGGAAATGGCCTTCACGTTCGACATGGATTCCTCAAAGGCTCCGTATGTGCTCACCGTGTCGGCCAGGCTCACAGAAACGCCGAAAATGGCACCAGCCTGCAAGACGGGGTTCCTCACAAGGTTTATAATGCCCTGCAAGGGCGCCGTTGCCTTGTCAATGATACCAACGGTGAAATTCCAGGCTTTACTGACGAAACCGTGCACCTTCGTTTCCACGTTCTGGATCGTAGCGGTCGCCCGGTCTACTGCATCCAGGTCAATGTGGAAGCCCGTGTTTGTCAGCCGGTCCAGCTGGTCTTTGGTGTGCTCGATGCTCTTGTCGAATCCAGAAAGGCGCTTCTGGGCGGACTGTACGCCGGGGCCGGTATTGTCGTTGACGGTTGCGTCAATGGCAATTCTAAAAGTTTCAGAGGCCATTTGTTCCCTCCTCTCCGGCCTTCTGCTCTTGTTCGAGCTGCACCATCATGGAGGCCAAACAAAACGCTCTTTCACCATGCGGGGCATTCCAGACCTTGCCCGGCATTACGCCGGTGCGCTGGAAGATCTGGTGCAAAAGCGTTGCGCGCCCTCCGGCGAGGATTAGTTTTTTGCCACGTCCTCCTCGGAAAGCTCGTAGCCGCTGATCTGGTCGATAAGCGAAAGAACCGCTTCCTTCTCACCTGCCATCAACAGGGCGTTCACCGCCTCGTAACCGGTCACAAGGTCGAGCTTTTTCCACAGCACTTTGTTGCACCAGACCTTTTCCTGATCCTCCGGGGTGGTGGCGCGGAAAATCAGCTCGGCGCGGTAATCCACCGCGTTCACTTCCTCCGGCACACGGATGCCTCCCTGTACCTTGCTCTTAACGTACTTGGTAAACTTCTTGCGGCAGCTGTTATAGTCTTCCTCACTCAACGGGTGAATGTGGAAGCTGAACAGGTCCTTTCCGCCGCGGGAAATTACCACGTTTTTGATGCACTCCTCCGAGGTTTTGAAGCCAGCAGCAGTCAGAAGGCCGTCCAGCAGGGTGGTTTCGTTCTCGCGGGCGTCCGCGATCTGCTCCTCTTTGGTGATCTCGGCGGTTTCGTCGGTGGGGTTCACAGTAGCTTTGATGCTCATATATTTGTCCTCCATAACGGTTTTGTTCGTTCATGCGAATAAAATAATAGGGAGGTGCCCTCGCAAAGCGCCTCCCCTTGTATTTGTTTCTCGTTTTGCGACCTCTCTTACGCGGCCAGGAGCTTCTGGAGTTCGGGCGGGTCGTTGACCACCATGTTCCATGCACGCTTAATAATATCGCCCACAGAAGCACCCTGGAGGTCAATGTTGCCATCAGGCACACAGCCGCGGTAGTTCATGCGCTGCTCGCTACCATTACGGCCGTAGACAACACCCTGGAAGTTCCAGTTAGGCTGCTGGCCGCTGTGCATCATGGCAAACATATCCTCGATAAAGGCGTCGTCTTCAATGGTGATCTGGGAGAAGGTCAGCGTCACCTTGTAGCCAGTCATAGCGGCGTGCACCTGCGCGTCGCCCAGGGGCTGATAATCAGAATTGGAAACGTTCACCTGGACCTGGAAGCTCTCAATGGTGGCAAGCATAACGCCTTCGCCGTTAAAAAGGACCGCGTCCTTGCCGCTCAAAACCTTGCGGCTGTCGGCCGGGCCGGACTGATTATACATAGCTCATTTCCTCCTTTACTCGCTCACTTCGGTGGCGAAACGGAACTTATACGCCAGATAGACGTGTTCCAAGCTGTCCTTGTCCACAATGTCAAGGATAAACCATGCGGAATCGCCCTGCGGCGGGTTGCTGTCGTCCTCGTACATATCACCGGAAGTCAGCTTCTTTTCGCCCACCATGGCGGCAATGATTGCCTTGCCCATGGCAATAACGGTGGCGCGGCCGTCGCTGTCGTTGTCCAGCTTGCCCACAATGGGGTCCAGGCTGTCGTCGATGCGCTGCATAAGCTCGAAACGTTCCTTGGTGCGGCGGATCTTCTTCCAGCCTGCATCCATGTCACCGTCCGGGCTCACCAGGGTGTTGATACCCTGCTCGATCTGCACCTGGCCGGAAGCGTTCTTGGTCAGCACGATGCAGCCGCGCTTCAACGCCTTCTCGATCTGGCTATTGGTCAGGCCTTCGTCCAGGTCCACAAAGCCCTTCACCACGGTGTGGGTCAGGGCCACGTTGGAAGCCACGGAAGCGATCATGCCGCCAATGCGGGCGGCCAGCTTGTAGCCGTTGTAGTCGTCGCCGGTGGCATTCAGGGCGCCATTGACGCAATAGTGCATCTTCTCGTCATTGAAGGCCGCGGCGTGGGTTGTGCGGGTGTCGAACTCAACGCCCTTATTCTCGGCAACGCAGCCCATCAGGTAGCCGCCGCCGGTAAAGGTACGGGTGATGTAAGCCTGCACCAGGGCATGGACAGCCGCGTCGTCGGTGTCCACACAGATAACATTGCCGCGCACGGCGTCGAAGGCATCCAGGGCCGCGCTGTAACTTGCGGTGTTCGTGGTGGGCTGGGTGCCCTTGGTCATAGCCGACTGGGTAACGGTAGCCATAACGCCGGAGCCTGCGGCGGTTGCCTTGGCGATGAAATCCTTGGTTGCTGCATTGATGGCAGCAGCCAGGCCCGCGGGTTCCTTCTTGTCGGCCGCAAACGTCACCTTCAAGAACTCGGTCGTGCCCTCGTAAATGATGCACTCGCGGCCGTCGCCGGTCAGGCTGTCGCGGATGGAAACGGCGAAAGCCCGGTCGCCAACATAGGCGCCGGTAATGGTCACAACGTCGGCCTTCGCGTCATCTTTCAGGGTAATGGTGGGCGCGGTGCCGCCGGTGCCACAGCGGACAAAATAGCCGCTGGAAATGCCACCGGAAAACATTTCGGTGATAAGGTCCTCGGTGTTGCCGTTGCCAAATACCGCGTTCACGTTGGTGGACGGTTCAAAGGCAACGGCCTTGTTCAGGGGACCCCAGTTGGCGCGAATGATGCCCATGCCAACGCCATTCAGGGCGCCAGCCAGTTCACCGCCGCCAACACTATAACGCCGGTGGTAAACGCCGGGGCGGGTCTTGGTTTCGCCCACAGAATAAGTGCCAGCCATATTATTTCACCTCCTTGGTCGCAAACTCGGTGATGATGGCCCTTGCCTCCTCAACGGTGGCAGTCTTCTTGCAAGCCATGCGCAGGGCAGCGGTGGCAACGTCCGGCGAAACGCCAAACTTTGCCGGGGCTGCCGCGATAAGCTCGGCCGCGGTATAGGTGGCCGCCGCCTCTGCGGGCGCGGCAGCCGTGGTTTTGGTTTCTGCCATAATAGCCTCCTTTTACGGGTTGTAGTTGTAATTCGTGTTGATGTGGTTCAGCTTGTGGGCGAACTTCGGCCGTTTCAGGATTCCCCAGCGGACGCCAAGGCGCATTTGCCCGGCCGTCAGCGGGTCCAGGCTCCCGTCCACTTCCAGAGCGCGTATAAACATGGGCGAGGTGTCCAGCATTTCGACTTCCCCGCGGGTTGCAAGCTCGTCCGCCAAGGCTTTGAGCCAACGTTGGCGGCCTGCATAGGTCGGTGCGATCATGTGGCCCACCAGGACGCCTTCCATCCACGCCACAGTGTGCGTTTCCTGTGCCAGGTGGTAGTTTGCAAGGCGGAAATAAGCCGCCGGGCGCTCGTCCGACGGCTCCGTATACTCGCCCATGCGGTCGCTTCCAATCACGGTCACAGCGTCGCTCCACCTGTTCGTGAAGGCGTTCATCGCCATGATGGGGTCCGGGTCGGTGGTTTCCTGCTGCGGCAGCGCATACAGATCAAAAGTCACCGTCACGCCAATGACGCGGGCGCTCTTGTCAAGCTGCTTTGTGGCCTCGAAGGTTTCACTTGTAACCCACGCCAGGCTGTACGGGGGCTGTTCATGCGGCGCCACAATAACGTCGCACAGGGCAGCCCGGACGCTGGGCTCTACGGCCTCCGGCGCGGTCCCGCTGTCCAGGCACCAAACATCAAGGTACAGATTCCCGGCGGTTTGGCGCTCGGGGTTTGCCCTCATGTCGATGGTGTAGGAAATACGCGGATACTGTTCAGCCCCGGCCCAGCCCGGGTCCGTGTCGGTAGGCACCGGGCCAAAGAAAACGGCCGGTGCCCCGTTGTGGAGCGCCAGCCGTTCAGCGGCGGCGGATTCAGAGATCCGCTTATAGATAAGTTCTTCAAGCGTCATGCTGTACTCCCTCGGTCTGGATGGTCTTCATGTCGGTGCTCCAGGAAATTTCCCAAAGCCCTTCTGTGACCTCGTCTGCCGCGATCAGAAAGTAATTGCACACGTTCCGGATGCCCGGAAAATAAAGGCAGCGGATTTCCCCGCCGGTCACGGCGGTAACAATACCGTTCTTTGCCTCGTTCCAGTCTGCGTACTTTGCGCGGATCAGGTCGCCGGGGTGGATGGCGGTTGTATCAATCGCCGCGGATGTGGTTTCCTTCATAAGGCCCATGGGGCTGCCCTCCTCTTAGGTGTATTTTTCTTCAAAAATAGCCTTCACCTCGGGGAAGGCCTTCTGCTTGATCTCCTCCGCGTAGGGGCGCGGGGAAATTCTGTTGGTTCCGTCTTCCAGGAACGGCGCATACTTCACATCTGTGCGGATGCCAGGCGTGTAATGCTTGGCGCTCTGGACGATTTCGCTCTTTGCAAGCGGTCGGAAGCTCCGGCGGAGGTCGCCGGTGCGAAGGGCAGGCGGTTCACCGGGGGCGGATGCCGTGTAGGTCTTATTGCTCGCAGGCTTGCGGTATACTTTGCCGCTGCGCTTCGGGTTGTTCGACAGCACGCTTAGTTCGTACTTGCGAATAACGTGTGCGGCACGCTCGGCGCGGCTCGCAACCTGTTTTTCCACGTCCTGCACAAAGCCCTGGACGGCGCCAGAAATATCAATTTCCATTGTGCGTGTCCTCCCTTTGCTGAACGTAGTAGAGCGTATAAAGGCCCAGGTCCCCGAGCGGGTCCACGCCTTCAACGTAGTACGCCCGGTTCTCCAAAAGAAGGCGGTCGCCAGCCTTGGCCTTGGGCCTGCCACGCTGCGCGATCTGGTGTGTAACAGGGTGCGCGTTCTGGCTGAATCGTTCGATTACTTCCGGGGAAGCGTCCGAAAGCACGCCGCGGAGAAGCTGTCGGCTCTCCGTGTCGTATTTCGCAGTTGCCCGCCCGGTCGTGCTCTTTTCCGCTATGTGTGGTTCGATCACAAAGTCCTTGTAAAGGTTCCCGGGTCTAAGGTAAAACATGGCCGCCGCCTCCTCTGCCGGTCCCGTGGTTCTCCATCATGCCAGCGTAGAAATAGTGGTCGCCGTTGATAGCCGCCGGGTTTGCCAGCGGGGCGGAAGCGCTCACATCTGCCTTTAAGTCAGAATAGAGCTTTTTCCAGTAGTCCAAGCGGTCGCTCAGGGAGAGGTTCAGTTCTCCAACCTTGGTGTTCACCTCGTAGGAAAACCGGCGCAGAATGCTTTCCACGCAGGCCAGCTTTGCACGTTTCCAGCGGGGGTAGGCTTCAATAACGGCTTTGTATTCCTGGTCGCTCAGCGCACAGGTTTCCACGCCGCCATCCACCATCGTGTCCCCCAGCTCGAAACGCATCTGGTCAAGGCCGTGTTCGGCGATTTTGCTCGCGTCGTAGGTGTATGTGAGCTGTGCCAATCAGCTCACCCCCTCGGAGCCGCCCTCCGGGGCCTCCTGCACGGCCTTTGCAGCCTCATCTTCCAGGAACACGCCGCGCTCCTTGGCGGCCGCCTTGACGCTCTTGCGGCTGTCGCAGGCGTTCACCAGAATAAGGACGCTCTGGTCCTCAACCTCGGCAATGGTCGTCACCGCTTCCTCTGCCCGCTGCTGCAAAATGCACACAGCCTGGACAACGGCGTCCGGGGTGGCGTCAAGCTCTACCACGCCGCCCTCCGCAGTAATGGGGAGGGTCAGCGTTTCGATTTTGCCCACTTCGAGATCCTGGAACTCGGCAATAATGCCCATGTCCTGCATTGCCCTTGCGCTGCCCGGCTGGATCATTTCAGCCTCCACAACGTCGCCCGGGCGGTATTTCACGCCGCCGAAGGTCGCCATTTTCAGACAGGTGTATCCCATGGCATCCTCCTTAGACGCAGTCCTTCAGGAAGATTGCCAGGTCGTCAGAAGTCTTCTTCATGTCGGAAGCGCACAGGCCTTCAATGAACTCCGCGTGAGTGCCGTTTTCGCCCTCGTACTGGTCAAAGGCGACAGAAGCGCCGTTGCCCAGCATATCCCAGGTGAAAATGTAGCCCGCGGAGGGCTCGTCGATCTGCGGGGTCGGGGTGGCATAGCACAGAAGCGCGGCCTTGGGGTCGCAAATGAACTCCATGTTCTCCTTCTGGCCCAGGCTTGCGGAGTTGTAGGTGGATTCCAGGATCTTCACCTGCTCAACGCCGAAAAGCTGCGCCAGAACGTTGGGCGTAACGATGGCCGGGTTTGCGGTGGTGCCGGTGTATTTCACGCTCTCCTTCACGAAGGGGTTGTTTTTCAGGGCGTTGTAGGCCTGGATGCCCAGAGCCAGGCGGTTCGGGGTGCGGCGGCCCTGGCGCTTGATCTCGGTGCGCAGGTCGTCGAAGAAGCCGATGGGGTCAAAAGAAGTGTCGTTGAACTTCACGAACTCCTTAGAGCCGCTGCCGTTGGTGGTGCCGGTCAGCTCGTTTGCCCAGACGCCAGCATGGAAAAAGTTCTTTGCGAAAAGAATGTCCTGGTGGAGAAGCATCTGTTCAGTGGCGGTGCGGACCTTGGCGCGGCGGGGGTCGTTCACGCCGGGGGCGCGGCTGCGCTGGTAGTTCAGGGCGGCGATCTGGTCAATGCCAAGAATGATCTGGTCAACGTGGCACTTGTAGGTGTTGTCGTCCTGGCCCATCACAGCAGGGTCAACCTTGCCGAAAGCGGGCTTAGGCTGCACGTTGTCGCGGGCCAGATCTTCCTTGCTGAACGTGTAGTAGTAGGAAGCGGACAGCTGCACCGGGCAGACCGGGAAAATGCTGTGCGCCACATAGTCTTCCGGCTTCTGGAAGTAAGCCATGGACATATTGGTCAGGTAGTTGTTGGGCTGCCAGCCTTTGGCGATCTCGGCCGCAATGCCCGCGGTGGTGTTTCTGGTGTTGCTCATTGTTTATCTCTCCTTCCTTTAGCCCGCCTTCGGCACAAAGCCGCTCTTGGTGATCTGGATGTGGATAATCTGGCCCGCGGCGGTCGCGCTCTCCATGGCATAACCCACGATGAACTTTTCCGCCTCGGCCTTCACGGCGCAGCCTTTGGCGTCGCTTGCCAGCGGGTCGCCAGCAGTAACGGCCGCGCCAACCTGGACCAGGGTGCGGTCCTTGATCTGCACGGTCACGCCCTCGCCTGCCGCCACTTTTTCCTCGGTGTCAGGCAGCAGGATGCCCACAGCGGCGACGCCCTCGGTAGCCAGGGAAACGCCGTTCTCGCCCAGGGTGACGAAGTGGTTCTTGCCGTTCTCAATGGCCGCAGCAGCAGGCGCAGCCAGGTACGGGCTGGAATTGGTTGCAGTACCGATGATGCTCATACTCTTTTCCTCCTCTCTTTAGCGGCCGTTCTCGTACTCATGGACAAGCTCGGGGTTCTGCTGGCAAGCCTGGTCGATGGCCTCGTAATAGTCCATAGTGGGGGCAGACTTGCGGATCTCCTCGGCCCGCTTCTCGATCTGGCTCCATGCGTCGTCTGCGCCGGTCGTGGCGTGGCTGTGGTCGCCGCCGCGCTTGCCAATCTCGGAAAATGCGCCAGACTTCTGCACGGCTTCCAGGTTTGCGTCCAGGACGCCGATCATGTCGTTGTAGGCGGTGCCGCCTGCGGCTTTCAGGGATTTCAGCACGGGGACAAGCTCCTCGGGCTTCTTGCCCAGAAGCTCGTACTTCTTGGCAACGGTCAGAAGCTCGCGGTTCTCCGCATCCTGGCGGAACTTGCGCAGCTCTGCGATCTCCTTTGCCACTTCGGGATGGATGCCCTTGTAAATATCCTCCTCGCCGCCCGCGGTGTTATCTGCGGGGGTGGCAGGGGCGGACTTCTCAACGCCTGCGGGCGTGGCGGGCGCTGCCTGGGCCGGAATACCGGCCTTCTTCTCGATTGCTTCCAGCTGCGCCACTTCCTCGGGGGACAGCTTGCTCTTGTCGATTTCCATGTCAAATGCTCCTTTCTGCACGGGTTCTTCCTCCTGCTGCGGTTCAGCGGGAGGCGTCGGGTCGGTGCCCTCTTTCGGGGGCTCCGGCGGTATATCTTCGGTCGTGGGCTTCGGCTCCGCCTTGGAGATCATCTCGTCCAGACGGGCGCGGGCTGCTTTGGCGTTCTCGATTCTGTCGGGTGTCAGAGGCGCGGGGGCTGCCTTTTCCAACTTCACGGGAATGCCGCCGGACCATTTCGGGATTGCCGCTTCGGTCGCCGCTGCGAACTCTGCGCAGCTCTGGGCCATGAGGGCCTTTTTGTCCTCGGCTGTAATGTCAGCATTTGCCACAATGCCGCACAGGCTGTCATTCAGGGCGTAACAGTAATCCCAGATTTCTTCCGTGGTCTGGCGCATCCGGCGGCGGGCCATAGCGTCGCCAAAGGTGGGGACGTCCGCGTTCTTGGAAACTTCCTCAACGGCCGCAGCTGCCTGCGCATCGGTGGCGCCGATACTCTTGGCAATGGCGTGAACAATCCGCTTCAAAATAGATTCCTCGGGCGGGGTGTCCTCCTTGGGCTGCACAGCAGGCGTTTTCCCTTCCGCAGGCTTGCTCTTGTACAGAGCAATACTCGCGCCAGGGTTCGCGCCGTTGTCCACGAAGTCCACTTTCTTGATTTTCAGGTTTTTAAGTTTGGTGGCCATTTGCGTTTCCTCCTTTCTTTGAAGATTTTTTATAAACAACAAAGCCCCGGCGGGTGCCGAGGCTTTGGTTTATCGGTATTTAGTTCTCGGGCTCCTCGTCGTCCACTTCCTCGCGGACGGCCTCGCCCTCAATGGAAAACATGGGATAGGTGCCGTCTTTGACCTTCTCCCAAACCTCGTCGTCCGTCACCTTAAAGCCGATCCACCAGCCTTCCGGGACAACGCCCTCCGGGATGCCCATAGCGGCCATTTTTTCCTTGGTGAAAATTACGCTCTCCACCAGGACGGCACAGCCGCCGCGCTCGTGCATTTCGCCGCCCTCGCGGTAGAACTGTACAAAGTTATAGGCAGCCTGTTCCAGCTCGTCGGGCTCGATGATGTCCTCGTAGTAGTCCGTCACGGTATCGCCCGCGGCCGTGGCTGCCACGCTGGCCCAGCCAAAGGCCAGGCGCTTTTCGTCAACGGATTTCTGGATCTTGAAGGTGCCAGCAATGCGGCCGTTCGGCTCTTTGCCGGGTGGCTTCTTGCCGGTGAGTGCTTCGTTAAAAGTAACCATGGCTTTCTCCTTATTCGCTGAATTTGCAGGATTTTTGCAAAAATCAGCGTAAATTTCAGCGTATTCCGAATTTTAAGCGTAAACAATTCGGAATTTTGAATGAACTATTCGGAATTTATGCGGGGATAGCAAAGCCCGGCGGCCTCGCAATACCTCTTGCGATACCATTCGTGAAGGTCCACCGTGCTGCGGATCACCTGGGCAATGTAGTTGCCGCCTTCCACGATTTTGTATGTTTCGCGCCGGAAGCGCTCAATGGTCAGCTTTTCAAACCGCCAGGCTCCGGGCGCGTAGCCCTCCGAAGTAAACGTGAAGGCGTCCTCTCCGTCCTCCGTCACCTTGCCTGGGATCTCGTGGCCGTGCTCCATGTCGAAGTAGCGGAAGGCCCCGTGCCAAAGGTGGCAGTTCAGGGCAAGGCCGGTGGGCTTCTTGTCGCCCGGGCGCTTGATGGTGTAAACAAGCCGTCTATTCATAGCAGATCGCCAACCTCCACAAAATCCTCAATGGGCACTCCGTTCACTTCCGTTATTCCCGCATTGCGGAACGCTTGCAGCAGCCTGCCGCGCTCACGCTCGCCCGGGCAGCGAATCTTTTGTATGGACGTGGCCGGGATGCCCTGGCGGAACATGATTTCATTGCCGGACTGGTAATAACCCTCTTTTTGTCCTCTCACGAACTCCTCGGAGCCTTGGCGGCTGTGGAAGGTGCTCGGCTGGGTCGTTCCGAAGTTGTCCCCGGTATATGCGTACCAGTCTGTGCGGCCCAGCTCCGCTTCGTCAATAATAAGGCGATAGCCGCTGCCACAGAAAGATTTATCATATCGCACTTTCCCGTGAACATTCTTCACTCCAATTCTGGTGAAAACATTATCTGCGCCGCCGGTGCGCATATCCTGGCTTGGGCTTGCGCCGGTCAGCCTGATGCCGGAAAGGCAGCGCCGGTTTGTGCTGCGAAGGCCTCCGCTCTGAATGATAGAAACAACGCTGTCAGCGCTTCCAACACCGCACCAAACGTAATCCGCACCCGCAGCCTTTAAGGCTTTGGCCTGCGCCGGGTCGTAATAGACGGCGTAACCGTCGCATACCTTGCGCAGCTCCACGCCGTCCACCCGCTTCTGGTCAATGCCCAGGTCTTTTAGGATCTCGTCCAGCTTCTTGTCCAGGGCGTCGCTGGTCAGATTTTCATACTCTGGGGCGCGGGAAGGGGCGTTCTGCCAGACAAGGCGGGACTTTATAAGGCGTTTTTCGGCCTCCACTGTCGGCGTTTCCGTCAGGTCGTCAAGGCCTGCCGTCTTCAACAGTTTTTTCATTTCCCGGGCATCAAAGCCGCCGTCTGCCGTCACCGGAACACGGGCCCGAAAAAAGCCCTGCCAGGAGTAATATTCGCCGCCCTCGTGGGTGTAGATCTGCAAGGTCTTTTCGCCATCGTGGACAGCCCTGCACTTCGTGTTTACTCCAAGGCTCAAACCGCTGGAACTGAAAAAGGCGCTCGTCTTGGAGGCTTCCTCAAATTCCAGCGCTTCGGTTGCACTGCTGGGCTTGATTGTTTTCAACGCCCGCGCCCAGGTCCCTTGCGTCAGCTTTCCGCTCACCTCGTAGACCTCGGCGCCGTCAATGTTCATCCGCCGGGCGCGAAGGACAAGGCCCTCCACGCTGCCGCGGTCGGAAGCAATGGGGATTCCTTCCTGTGTGGTGGGCACCTTGGACAGGTCGGAGAAGATTTCTCCGGCACCCTTAACGCCCTTCGGGATTGTTGCCTGCGGGGCTGTGTACTGGGCTTTTGCCTTTCTGGCGGCTGCATTTGCGGCGGCCTTTGCCTTTACCTCCTGGGAAAGCTCTGCGGCTTTCACGGGGTCCGTCACAGCCTGCACCAGCTGGGCCTTGCTCATTTTGCTGTAGTAGGCAACGCCCTGGCTCTTTGCAATCTGTTTCAGGTCTTGGACGGTCATGCCTTTAGCCGCCTGCGGGGTGATCTGCACGGCCGCAAGGGGCTGCTTCGCAACGGCCGCGGCCTCGTCCGCCCAAACAAAAGAAGCCTTCGTGCCGGTGCGTTCCGTCAGAAGGCTTTCGTAAAACGTGCGGTAAGTTTCGCGGAGGGTGCTTTTGCGCTCCACGATCTCGTCCAGCAGCTTTTCCGCCTCTTTTCCTTGGCCGTGTAGGGCCTCGGCATAGGGGCGGAAGATCTCGCGGTATTCTTTATCTGGGATGCTCTCAACCCGCTTTATATACGGCAAAGTGTCTTGGAGGTTCAGGTCTATATCTTCCTCCGCAAACCGGCGGAAAAGGGTGTTGTAGACCGGCTCCGTTTCGCCGTATGCGCTGTTCGGGTGGTATGTGTAGCTCATTACATGGCTTTTGGCGTCGCCCATGTAGCGGAAGGCCTGCTCTTTGTCAATGCCAACGATTCGGCCCTCCTGGTCTGTCAGGAAGTTCTCGCCGTGGGCATCGAAGTTGCCCAGAAGCCAGTCCGTGACGTGCTCGCGCTGGATCTGCGCCGTCACCTCCGGCGGAAGGTCGGAAGCCGCGCCAAGCTGCCAGGCTTCAAGGTCGATTCCTCCGGCGGAGGTCTTTACCTTCTCCTGGAAAGCTCCAAACTTTCCGTCAATAGTGCCAACGCCCACCGGGACGGCCGTGTCCGGGTCCACGATGGACTGCACCTTGTAGCCCGCCTCCTGCGCATAGGCCCGGAACGGCTCATACTGCCCGCCCTTGCTCTGGGCAGGCTTAAAATACCACTCCCAGCCGTTGGCGTCGGTGTAATCGTACATCTTGCCAGTGTTGCCCAGGTGGACGGGGCCGTTTGAGGTCATGCCATCCGGCACTTTCAAGCTACCCGCCACAAAGGCCTGGCCTTCGTCCTCTGCCCTTTCGCTCGGGTCTGGCAAATTACCCAGCCATGGCTGGATAACGTCCTGTGCAGGCTGCTGGGGCAGAAAGACGGGCGGTTCCTTCTCCTCGAAGTATTCGGCGCACCGGCAGCGCGGATGCACCGGCGGGTGTGGGCCCATCTTGAAGGCCATTTTTGTTGTGCCGATGTGGTAACTTCCCTCGGCGTCGGTTTCGGTGCCGTTCAGGGCGCTGCACACCGGGCAGACGTCTTCATCGTCGGCGGTCGCAAAAACATACACACCCTTCCCAAGGTAGCCTTGCGCCTGGGCTTGGGCCGCGCCCTCACGATACCCGGCGCAGTACGCTGCGGCGTTCTCGGTGATGGCAATGGTATAGGCTCTCTGCCGGAGCTGTTTATCGGCGTACTTATAGGCCTGCTCCCTGGCCTTCTTGGTGGCCGCATCCGCTTTCACGCCGTTGTCAAGGAGGCTTTTCTTAACGCTGGCGTAATATTTCAGGTTTGCGGCCGCCTGGGGCTCTGTCAGGCCGATAAGCGGCCGGATCGCCCGGGAAAGCTCGTCCACCGTGAACTGGCCCTTTGTGCTGGCCTCGATCATGGCGCGCATGGCATCCCGGGTTTCATCGTTTATTTTCGTTACCCACTCGGCGCCGTGGTCTTTGATCCAGGCCGTCATGGCGTCGCTCATGGGGTCAAAAACCCATCCGCCGGAAGCCGACGCCGCCAGGGCATCGGCTCCGGCTTTGGCTGCCTGCTGCCAGATGGGTTCAAGGTGGCTTTTCACAAAGAGGGAGTAATCTTGCTGCCACGCTTGGAGGGTCGCTTCGTCAAGGTAGCCGTTCATAATGGCTTCACGAAGTTCTTTGTAGGTGATGGCGTTGCTCTGGGCCTTCCAAAAGTTGTGAAGGAAGTACATCGGCTCACCGGAAGCCGAGTTCAGGTAGTCGTTCAGCTTTTTAAGGGCGTCTTTCCCTGCTTTCGACTTCTTGGGCTTGGATTTTGCCACGAAGTCGTGGGGCGTCGGCGCCCGCGCCTTGCGAATACTAAACATTTTAGTCCCTCCCCAGGTCCTTTCTCGCCTTTTCTACCGCCTCCGGGTCTTCTTCCGGCTCCTCGTCGTCAAGGCCGCCCATCTTGTCGCCGGTGTCTTTCTTCGGCTTCTGGGTGGTTCTCACCTTGCCTGGCTCCCGGTCCTCGCCCGGCATCGGCACATAGTCGTCAAGCCGCTTCGGCAGCCCGGCGGCTTCCCGGATGTAGTCTTCCACGCCCTCGTCGGGCACCAGGAGGCCGGAGGTCGTGACGTTCTTCAAGTAGTTGCCCAGCTTGTCCAGGTCCACGTCCTCCACGTCGCCGTGGGTAAGGTGCGGGTAGTCAGTAAGACCCGCGAAGTGCTCACCGTTCATTTTCATAAGATCGGGAATCGCCTTGTTGTTGAACTGCTCGCAGATCACGTCCAGGAAAGCTTCGATTGCCATAGAAAAAATATGCGTTTTGTTGTCGCTCAACGCAAAGGAGCCGGTCTGCTGGTGGCCCAGCAGAACAAAATCCGCCATAACTGTCATGGCGATTCGGGTGTCGTAGCGGTCAATAACCTTGTTCGTGTCAAACTGCCGGTCGCCGCCGCTGCTTAAAAGTTCCAGCTTCCAGCCGGACGGAAGCACCAGGCCTTCCAGGTGGTCCCGGCGGATGTTCTGGACGATGGCCTGGGCATTGTTCAGGATTGCGACCATTTCCGGGTCGTTCTGGTCCCAAATGTCCGTGCCTTCCGGCGCGGTAAGCACAGGAAAGCCCGCAAGGTCGCGTTCAATGCCAATGCCTTCAATTTCCTGGATTCTCCGTTTGAAATACCAGGAACGGTAGGCATTGCGCAGGATGCTGCGGCCTTCCGGGTTGCCCTTGCTGCTCTCCGTGCGGAAGAAAAGCAGCTTTTCCGCCGGAATCGTGATAAGCTCAAAATTCGGCGGTGGCATCTGGGTCATGGCGATAAGGTTGTCGTTCTCGTCATACTCCCATTGGTAAAGGCTCTCTTGGGAACGGATGGGAAGTTTCATCCAGCCGACCAAGCTGTCGTTGTACTTGCTGTTCAGGCGCGGGTCCCGGCTGCTGCCGCACCGGCGCTTGTAAACGATCTCGTGGGCAGACCAGCCGAAAGTCAGGAAGGACAAAATTTCGCTGATCGTGTCCGTCCAGGTGTCTTGCATATCGGCCATACATTCCAGCACGAAGTCCGCGGCTTCCTGGTCTTTCTCGGAAGCACCGCCGGGGGCCACGTTCCAGTCAACTTGCCGGATCAGCATCTTTATTGCGTACAGAATGGCGCCCACAAGGTCGTCATTTGCCGCCATTTCGCTATATGCTGCCATGCCGCGGCGGCCGCGCAGCTCCGGCAAAAATTCTTCGTAGAAGACGCCGCCATAGCGTTTCTGGCCTATGCGGCCGACTTCTCCTTTTCGGGTTGTCACGCGTTTTCCTCCTTCTGTTTATCTCCGCCAATAGCTGTCTTTGGAAAGCAACGCTTCTGCCTTTGGCGGGCTCTTTGCGGGCTTGTCCATCAAGTACAAAATAGCCTGCACAAGTGCGTCTATATCGTCCTTGTATTCGCCCTTGGGGAACATCAATAGATCCTGGATGGTGTCATGCACCCAGGGCGCCGTTTCCGGCTTCGGGAAATGAATATTCCCGGCTTCAAAGTAGGGCGTAACGGAAAGGGCACGTTCTTGCTTGCTGCCCTTCGGGTTGAACTCCACCATGCCAGGAATCTGCTTTTTCAACAGGTCAACGATTGCGGGGCCGTTGGCCTTGTTCTCTATAACCTTTGCCCTGGCCTTCGGCCATTTGCCCGTCAGGGTGCGCACGGCCGCCACGCTCTCGGTAAAGGTCATTTTTTCGTTTACCAGGTCCCAAATGTAAATGTCTGCGCCGCTCCGGCCCACAATGTAGCCCGCCACCTTGGCGCTGCCTTCGCTCTTGGTGAAGGCCATATCCCAGGACTGGATAAGCATACTTTGGTGGGGTGCCGCTTTGGGGTCGAAGAAATTTTGCAGCCATTCGCGCTTAAAAATCAGGCCGTCCGCCGGGGCGGGGGTCTGTTCATACTGGCCCGCGTACTGCAAGGAGCCCATGGACTTTTTAAGGTTTGCCAGGGTTTCTTTGTCGAAACGCTGCGGGTTCAGGATGTCGCCTTCCTCGCGGATCACCTCGCGGCCGCTCACCGGGAAGGTGATTATTGTGCGCTGCGGCGCCTCCGCCGGGAGGCAAAGGTGTGTATAGCCCAGGTCCTCGGCCAAAATATGGCCGGTCAGGTCCTTTTCGTGAAGGCGCTGCATCACAATAATAAAAACGCCCGTCTTCGGGTCGTTCAAACGGGATTGCAGGGTGTTTTTGAAGAAGGCTATGGTTGCTTCTCTCTCGGTTTCGCTGTTGGCTTGTAAGGGGTTCTGCGGGTCGTCCAGGATGATGCAGTCGCCGCCTTCGCCGGTCAGCGCGCCGCCGACAGATGTTGAAAACATCAAGCCTTGGTGCGTGTTCTTAAACTCGTTTTGCCGATTCACGTCGTCCTTTAGGCTGAATCGGTCCCCCCAGTTGGCCGTATACCATGGGGATTGTATGATGTCACGGGTCAAAACATTGTGCTTGCGGCTCAAACTGTCGGAATAGCTAACCTTTATGAATCGCCGTTCCGGGTGTTTTACCCACGTCCAGGCCGGATAGCACACTGTAATTTCCAGGGACTTCATGTGGCGGGGCGGCATATTTACGATCAGGCGCGTTATCTGGCCGCGGTTCACCGCTTCCAAATATTCACCGATACAGTCTATATGCCAGTTGTCAATAAACGTCGTGCCGGGCTCAATGACGGGCCAGGCCTGGCGGATGAACTCGGGGAGGTTCCGTTCCGCCTGTTCCCGGCGGACCTGTCGGAGAAGCGCCGCTGGGTCAACCCGGGCTAGTTTTTTCCAGTAGTCCGGCAAGCTGGCTCAATTCCTCGTCAGAAAGGTCGGAAAGGTCTGCGCGCTGGGTGCTCTCCACTTCCAGGGCGCCGCCATGGGTAACGGTGCGGTTCTCCGTGGGCTCTCCCCGGCTCAACCGCTCCACTTTTACGCCAATATCAACCATACGAACAACGGCGTTTGCGTCCACGTCCTCGTCCGCCAGGGTCAACAGGCGGTGGGTGGCTTTGCGTAACATCTGTTCCGCAATGGCCGCGTGTTTCTCGTGCATCTTCACGATGTTGGCCGTGTTCTTGGCCGCCACGCAGTCCAAAATATAGTTGTCGTACTCCTCCGCCCTCGCTACCCAGTCAAACTTCGCGCTCATGGGCTCCAAGCTCTTGCGGGTAACTCCCAGCTGTTCAGCTAGGCCGCGAATACTGCGGCGGACGGTAAAATCCGGCCGGACAACGTCGCCGGGCTTCTTCGGCTTCTCCAAATACCGCATATCACGGTAGGCGCAAAAGCACTCATATTGCCGGGCTGTTTCACCGGGCAGCTTTTCCCAGGGGTCCCGCTGTCCTGTGTGTGCCATGGTCTTTCCTCCTTCCTGGCAAAAAGTAAGGCCCGGGATTGTTCCCGGGCCTCCTGCGCTGTTATTCGTCCCCGGTATCTTCTCCGAGAATTTCTTTTAATAGGGCCGTGTTGTCGTACTGGTCGGCTTCCTCTGCGGTTTCCGGCGTTCCGATGATCTCCGCGGCCTTCTTCGGATCGCCCTTGGCGAAAACCAGGACTTTTTCGTGGTTCACGCCAAGTTTTCCCGCTCCGGCTTTCAGATAGTCGTTTATGTCCTCTGTGTATTCCTGCGAGTCTCCCGTGCGGAAGGCTGCGCTTTGGGCAGGGTCGCCGTTGCAGAATACAAGGACGTTCTGGTGGTCTTTTCCCATCTTCCGGCTGTGTTCAAACTGCTTGCCCACGCGGATTGCCAGTCCTCCGGCCGTGTTTACCAGAATCGCTTCGTTGTAAAGCATCAGGCCCACGTCCTGGAAGGCGTCGATGGTGTCAGAAATGAAATTGCGGTAAAAGCCCTTCTTGTCCCGAAGGTCGCTCACCACAATAACGGCAAAGCTGTTAGGTTTCAGCATAGCGGTTGCCCGGCGGATCACATTGCGGTAAAGCTGCAAGAACTCGGGGTAATCCTTGTTTGAAAGGTCCTCGAGCTTGTCGCTGTACACTTCAAGATCCGCGTAGGGCGGACAAGTGAAAAAGAGGTCATATTCTCCCGGCGCCAGCTCGTCAATGTGGGAACTGTCGCCGTTTATCCAGGTGGGCGGTATCACCTCGGGCGCATCGTCCAGGACGCTAATGTGGGAGATTTCTTCCCAGTTGTTCACGTTGGCCTCAATCTGGCGGCTGCTTAAATCGCAGCCGGTGTATTTCCGGCCGGTAAGGGCCGCCACCACGCCGCGGACGCTGCCGCCTGCAAAGGGGTCAATAATCGCACCGCCCTGCGGGCAAAACCAGCGGTATGCCAGCTCACAAAGGACCGGGTCAAAAATGGAAGTGGCGCTGTACGCCATGGCATCCGGGAAAAGCTCTGCGAACTCCTCCCAGCTTATTTTCTGCCCGATTTTCTCCTCATAGGCGTTCTTGGCCTTATAGGCACCCGGCGGCTGGCTGCTTATGTTATAAGTCAAGCCCGCCTTCGTGTTGTCGTCGTCAGCACCGCGGCCGACTTCGGAACGAATACCGAGGCGCTTCCAAGCCTTCTTCCTCTCGGCCCATACGCCGCCTCTGGAATCCAGGACGGTGAAGGGCGGAATAAGGAATCTTTCGCCCAGGGTCAGGCGCGCGGCCTGCTCCTCGGCTTCCCTGTCGGGCTGGCTGCCCGCGATCATGTCCTCGATCTGCTCCGTCGTAAAGCCGGACAACTCCGGGTCCAGGTCGTTGGTGTTCTCTTTGAGCTCGGCCAGAATCCCGGCTATGGCGTCCTGGTCCAGGACAGCAAGCTCGGCGATTCGGTTGTCTGCGACAAGGTCCGCCATTTCGGCGCTGTCGTTGTCGTAGTCCTGCCACTCAACAGGGGCGTACTGGCTGCCTGCCTCGTAGCCTGCAAGGCGCCGGGCGTGGCCGCGTACAATGTAGCCGCTGCGCCTGCTCACGGTGATGGGGGCTCGCCACCCCTGTTCCCCGATTATGTGGGCCAGCATCATCACTTGCGCCTCCGGGTGCCGGTTAGGGTTCCGGGGGTTCGGTTTCAGACTGTCGATTTCCACGATCTCGTCATACGCGCAGTATACTTTGAAGCCGTCAGGCGTCACCTCGCGGGGGGGTGCCGTTATAGGTTTTTTCATTCATCCTCAAGCCTCCATGCTAGTATTATATATCTTTCAAAGTGCCCTGTCAGTGCCCAATTTGTGCACCCTGGTGCACGTTAGGCAGCCTTTACGGCGTCAATGCCGAAAAACAAGGCGGTAAGCGGCTGAATCGCTGCATTGATGTCCTTGTATACGGTGCGCCGCTCGATGCCAAAAGTGCCCGCGATTTCCTGTACACTTTTTTTGGGCTCCCGGATGTAGGTTTCCATGACCACCTCGTAGCGCCTCACGTCCTCCTCTGTGCCGTTCTGCTGGCACCAAACGCGGTAGAGGTCCAACATCTTCTCAATGTGGGCCAGAATAATGAGGGTGCGCTCCTGGCTGCGCTTGATGCTCTCAATATAGAGGCTGTCGTCCCGGGTGTAGCTTTCCAGGCCGTCCAGGATGCTGGCTGCGCTCTCTTTCTCCTTGGCCTGCTTGGCGTTGTAGATGGCGCCTGCGGTGTGCCGCTTCAAAAGGCGGTAGTTTTTCAGAAGAAGCCGGGTGTTATGGAGGCGCCGGTCCGTGCGCTCCTTTGCCTCCTTCTGGTGCTCTTCCTCAATGTGCGCGGCCGCTGCGCTCACGCCTGCTGCTACGCCGGTACGGATTGCGGCCTGCATAAGGGTCTGGCCCATGTTGGCAATACGGGAGCCCAGGGCGCCCATGTTCTCGCGGCTGTTCATTCTGCATCGTCCTTTCTTCTCGAGCACCAGTCGGGTGACTGGCGGTTTCCTCTGGTCGGAATATGGCGGGCGCCTCCGTCCTCGTAGCCCTCGGCTGTCCATCCAATGGCGCATTCTTTCCGGGTGCCTCTCTGCCCCTCCTGGGTCTTAACACAGTGCTCACACTCGGCGCAGTGCGGCGTTGGGCGGTCCTTGGGGCGTTTAAGCGCATCCGGCAAGGCCTGGGCCGGTTCTCCGCCTATCACAGCGCGGATCTCCTCGCTGTCTTTGATCCAAAGCGGGACGCCTGCCCTTCGTGCTGCGGCTGCCAGTTCTTCCAGCCAACCTTCTTCTGGGGTGATCTTCCCCGCCCGGTGGCCGGTTTCGGCTCCGGCAATGATCCAGTCAACCTTTGCGGCGGCGTCACCGTCTGCAATGCCCAGGGGTTTAAGCATGGGTTCATAGCTCACAAAGGTGTGGTGGTATTCACTCCACCAAAAACTGTTTTCCGGGCCCGTTATGCTGCTGCCATACCAGAAGTTCGGAAGTTCCGGCAGCTTTCCCGCTGCTGCAAGGGTCTGGTAGCGGCCTGGGTTCTTGGTTAGGAATAAGTAATTGTGCTGGGGTGCCGCCTTGCAGGCTTCAAAAACCGCCTCGATCCATTCTTCGGGGATCCAGTTTCCGAAAAGATCCGCCATGCTGCAAACGAAAATGTTCGCAGGCTTCTTTTTCTTTGCCGGGTCGCCCAGGCGGTATTTGTGGAACGTCGGGGCAAATCCGGCCGGGAACGGAAGAACGGCGCCGTTGTAGTTCTTGAAGGGCTGTTCCAGAATGTAAAGCCCGGCGGTATCTGTTTTAAGCTGCTCGTTCGTCATGTTCAGGCGGGTGTTTCCGGCAAACCGGGTGGCCTGGCGGCGGGCGTAGCAGTATTCACAGCCAAAATTGCAGCCGGTGACAGGGTTCCACGAAAAATCACACCAGTCGATGGCACTTTTATTCATCATTGCGGATTACTCCTTTCATGACGCCATAGGAAATAAGCTCGGTCAAAAGTTCCTCTGTCTTTTTGGCCTTCTCCGCTTCCTCTGTGTGTTCTATCAACCAAGCCTTATATGCAAAATTAGCAAGCTGTGCCTTTGTGTGTATGTTGTCGGCGTGGGCGTCTGCGGCATCTGCGGCCATTTTCAATGCGTCTGCCAGGTCTTCGGCGTTGCAGTATTCCCGGTAGTATCTCTGCGTGCCGGTCTCCTGGTATCGCTCCAGGGCGCTTTCTGATTTATTTCGCCAGCGTTCTGAAAGCGTCTCAAGCTCTGCTTTCGTCATGCTTACGCCCTCCTTTGGCAAGGTCCGGGTTGTCGTAAACGTTGCCCACAACTTCGTCCAGGCCTGTAATCTGGACAGAATACCATGGGCGTTCTACCGAAAAGGCCCGGAAAGCAGCCCACTTTTTGTCGTATCTCACCACGGCCAAACAAACGGGCTGGGTCGTTCTGTGGCAAATCTTCAAAATATCGCCCTCGAAAATGTCCTGGATGCGCTTGTCCCGGATGCCGGTAGCCTGTCCCACAGTTTCGGGGTTTACGCGGCCGTATTTGCCCACAACGTGCTCGCCCGGCCGAATAATACAGATTCCTCTGCTGTCAATGTTCAGGTTTCCGAAGGCCCACGCGCCGCTTTTCAGCTTTCCGCGGAAAAGAATGCGGTGCGGCAGCTTCCTGGTTTCGGGCTCGCGGCCTTCCTTTGCTGCAAGGCCGAAAAAATCAAATCCTTCCATTTAACGGTACTCCTTCCCGGTTGCCTTGTCGCGCAGCGGTATGCGTCCGATAATCTCAAAGCCCGCAAGCTCTGCCGTCTGGCGCAGAATCGGCACCAGGGCCGAAACCACAGCAAGGCGGGCGGCGTCCAGCCGCTTTTCTTCCCTGCGCATATTCTCCCAGGCGGTGCCGGGTGTGGGGTCGCTGTAATGTTCGCTGTTTCTACCCATGTCCATGCGTGGGTCCTCCTTTGGTAAAATAAACAGTTCTTTGTCTACAACTCGCAACGGCTGTGCAAACCATTCAAAAAACGGAATCTCCTTTGAATTGTAGCTCACCGGCGGATATAAAAACTCCCAGATCAGCGGATGGCGCTCGGCTTTTTCATCACTCATTCATCAATCACCGCTTCATTTCAACCGGTCGAATTTGCTCCATGCAATCGGCGGCCAGAAACGGCCGTTGTTGTAGGTGATGCAGAACGGGATCTCCGGGTTGTCAATGTATTCTGTGTTGGTGTGGTAGTTGCCGTAGGCGTCCACGGTTAAAACCGGGTGTTCCAGGGGCGGCAGGGTCTTTTTGACGTCCATCCATATATGAGGGGGCAGGGCTTCAAATTCTTCCACTGTCATGCGGTGGAAGTCTGGCGCGGGTCCATCCAGAAGCCGGAAGCCCTCATGGCCCGGCTTTGGCTTCTTATACGGCCAGTGCGGGAAGCGCTCGCGGAGGTCGATTGCCCAGGCAATCAGGTCGTTTTTCTCGGTCATTGGTGTGTCTCCTCTCAAATGTTCAGGTGCAGCGGCCGCCTGGCTGGCTTCCGGGGCCGCTTTCCAAATACGTTTGGAACTCACTTTTTATTCCTCATCGCTGTATTTCATGTCGATAAACTTGTCGCCGTTTTCAAGATCGAAGTCGTTTTCTTCCCAATACGTCCCGCAATTTTCACTGTTTTCACAGCACGCAATGGTGGAACCAACTGGGCCATTGTCGATCTTCTTGTGTTTCTTGGACAGTGTACCATCCTTTTTCACCAGAAAATCCATTGTGTACTGGCACAGGATGCTCACAACAATTCGGCCTCCGCAGCGCGGGCATTTTGAAATAACCCTGCCTTCTCGCTTCATCCTCACTTTTTCTTCCTCCACTCTCTGTTCCAGGCAATCACCGTGGGCTTGTAGTGGCCGCACGCAGTACATACAACGCCGTGCAGGCTGCCAAGCCAAGCAACGAGCCAGGGCGTTGCGCAGCCATAGGGTTTCCCGTGGGCCAGGTAAATGCTGCCGCACTTCGGGCAGGGGTGGACGAGAACCATCTTCTTTTTCATGCGTGTTCCTTTCTCTTGTATTCTGCGTTCCACGCCTCAACGCTCTCCGCATGGAATTTGCACAGCACACAGAAGATCTCTTTCGGGCCGCCGTCTGCGGGCGTTGCCTCAATAATCAGCGGGCAGCCACACTTCGGGCAGGGTGTCGGGATAACAGGCGGTTTTTTCATGCGTGTTCCTCTTTCTGTTCATTCAGGCGGCAAAGCCAGCGTTCCATTTTCGGCTCCGCGTACTCGCCGCACTCGCTCATAAACTCGTGGTAGTTCTGCGGGTCCTGCCCTGTAAGGGCATCAATGGAGTTCATAACGTCGCCGATTTCCTTTTTCAGGTCCTCCCAGCACTCTTCTAAGGTCTTCGGCGTCGGGTTCTTGCCGTCAATTTTGCGGCGCAGCTTCGAGGCAGCCGCGGAAGCCTCAGCCAGTTCTTCCGCAAGCTGGCCCAGAATTTCAGGTTTCGGCAGAATGTCGGAAACCTTCTTTCTCGGGTAAAGCCTGTTAAGCGTGGCCTTTACCCGAGAAAGGCGGCCGCAGCAGTCTCCGTCTTCTTCCTTCGGAGGCTCCTCTGCCGTGTAGCGCCAGCGCTGGGCGTCCTGGGCTGCTGCCGTCGGAGTGTTTTCCACAACGCAAACAAGCTGCTCCAACTCGTTCTCCATGTCCGGGTTATACCAGCCGCCCAGGATTTCCGGGGCCAGGTCGCGGATTCTCTGGATCACATCCTCCGCGTAGACCATACGTTTTTCGCTCATTTCTTCGCCTCCTCAAAAATCCCAGTCTTCCGGGACACCCAGACGACACTCACCGTCGCCGTTATCGCTGGTTGGCTTATCAAAAGGACATCCAGGGCAACCGTTCCCGGTCGCCAAACGGCAACGGCAAAGCCCCATCAAATAACGGGCCATTTCCTCCGGGCTCATTATGGCAGCTCCGGAGCTGGCTTTTTCCTCCTCGGCTTCTTTGTATTCTAAGTCAACTTTCTTAAAAACCAAAAATTCAGAAACGCCATAACTTCCGCCGTCGCAATGGTGGATAGAAAACAGTGTGGGCGCGTTCATGCACAGTCGTCCAGGCTCAATGCCGCTTGCAGTTAACGCCGCCTCGTTTGCGCCATTCATGGCAGCGCGTCCAGTGTCCGTGCCGCCTTCAGCGTATTCCTTTCCGCAAAGGCGACAACGGTACACAGAAATATATCTAGTCATTCCCGCGCCCCCGCGCCTTCCGAAGGTGCTTCATTTTGTAGGCAGTTTCCTGGTAGCCCTGCCAGCGTTCAGAAAACCACTGCTGCCAGGTCGCGCAGCCCGGGAAGGTCTTTCGGTTGTCGCCTTTGCCAATGGTAATGCTCGTGCAGCCAGCGGAAGCGCATTTGAGGCAAGGACTGTCCGCCGGGCGTGGGAGGTTGTCTGTGCTGCTCATTGTGTGTTCTCTCCTTTCGCCTTATTTCCGGCCCCTGCGGGCCTTCGGCGGCTCGCTGTTCATGGGCTGGTATCTGTTCTTGTTCTCGTTCCACTCAAGCGCCACAGGGGCCTCACAGTTCAGGCACGGCATATCAAATGCGGCGTCCTGGATATTCGTGTGGTACCGGTAGGCGCTGCCGCACTCGCACCAGATCTTGACCTGGCGCATATTTTTGAGCTCCGTTTTCCCGCCGCACTCCCGGCAATAACACGAGGAAATCGGTGTCTTTGCGCAGAAGCCGCGTTCCTGGCCGCATTTTTCGCAGCGCACATACAGGAAGCCGGTAAACTTTGCCTCGACGGGCGGCTCCGGGGCCCTGTGGGCGCTTTCGGCGGGCTGTGCAGCTTTTGCCCTTTCCAGAATGTCCAGCCGCTGCACCGCGCGATTTTTCTGCGACTCTGGCTTCTGGAAAACTTTCGGCGCAACCGGCGGCTGATCGGCCGCGCCCTTTTCGGGCTCCTTCGCGGCCTTTTCCAGCGGTTCTTCCTGTCGCTGCTGGGCGGCGGCCGCCTCCTTCTTTTTCAGCTCGCCGAGGATCTCGACGGCCAGGTCGTCCAGCGTGGCCCGCTCCGCCGCCGTGTGGCCCGGGTCGCCAAATGCGGCTCCCGCCTCGTAGCAAGCCCGGCGCAAAACGCGCAGCTCTTCAACGTTGAAGGCTTCAAAACGTACTTTTTCCATGTGTTTCTCCTTAAAGCCAGGCTTCCACAATGCTGTCGTCCGGTGCTGCCGGAAGGCGGCTCATTTCAGCCGGAATTGTCTTTCGTAACTCTTCCAGGGTGTCTTCCAGGGCCATGTATTGGGTGCTCGTCGGGACGCTCATGTCCCACAGGCGGGCAACGTAGCGCCGCGGGTAGTCGTCCTGGTTTGCGGTCACGATAATAACGGGGATCGCGGCCTGCTCCGTCAGCTCCTCATAGTCGAAGCGGGCTAAATAAATATCGTCACTCATTCCAGAACTCCTTCCAGCTTTTCAATGGTTTCCAGGTAGGGCAGGCCGGTGCGGCCGCCGAGGTTTACTTCCCAGGCCGGAAGAAAATCTTCCGGGGCTGCGCTCGCCATGGGTGGCGGCGTCCATGTCTGGCCGTAGGCCGTCACGGTGGGCGGTGCACGCTTTTTCTTGGCCGTTCCCTTCTGTGCGGCCCATGTGTTCCTGGCAGCTCGCCAGAAGGGCCAGGGGACGGCAAAGAAGCGGCGAAGGCCAAAGCTAACCAGGATCATGCCCACCGCCTTGTCGGTCGTCCAGGCGTCCAGGAAGGCGGCTTGATGCGGCTGTACTGCGTCAAAGTCGATTCGGCCGGTGTGCGTCTGCTTTGTCTCCACCGCAACGGGGATGCTGTTGTATCGTCCCAGGAAATCAACGCAGGATTTATGCTCCACCTTGCAGCTCTTGATCTGGCCGGTGCTGTCTCGTATCGGCAAAAACTCCGTTGGTACCTTGTAGACCACAGCTTTTCCGCTACGGGTATACAGGTCGTTCACCTGTATAACGAAGTCCTCAAAATCACGGTCGCGGTTTGCGAATGTGTTGTAACTTCTCATGCTGCCCTCCCTGGGTTTTATTTTTCTTCTGCCACTCACAGAGGGGGCAGATGTATGATTGCCCGCCGCCTTTTGTTATGCAGCTCACGTTCCAGCGGTTCCCACAGGTCTTACAGATCCGGTAGCACCGGCCGTTCTCTGTGCTCATTTCGCCCTCCATGATGGGCCGTCAAGCGGAACTGCAAGGCACATTTCCCGGAGGCGGTCAATCATCTTCTGGGCGTTTCGCTCACTGCACCCGGCCGGTGTCAGGCTCCGGGTCAGTTCCTCGGTGCCGCAGTTGGTCGTTACGATTACGGGCATATAGGCTTCGTAGCGGGCGTTTATGATTGTGAAGATCATGGATGAAGTCCACTCGGTTGCTGCCTCGCTGCCCAGGTCGTCAATAATCAGCAGCGGGGTTTCGGTGTAGAGTTTCAAAATGTCCGCCTCGTCGCCCTGGCCGTTGTAGGTCCGGCGCACGTTCGCCAGAAGGTCGATCATGGTCATGCACAGGGCCGGGGTGCCGTTTCGGATCAGCTCATTTGCAACGGCTGCGGCCAGGTGTGTTTTGCCGGTGCCATAGCCTCCCACCAAGAAAAGGCCGTTGCGCTCCCGCTGTGGGGGTACCGCTTCGCCGTCCTCCCCCTTGCCGGGAAGCATCTGTGCTTTGAACGCTGCCGCATACTCCTTGCAGGCGGTATAGGCCTTCTGGTTCTCCGGCGTCACCTGGAAGCGGTCAAAGGTCCTGTTCTGGAAGCGGGCGCCCATGCCGCTGTCACTCAACAGGCGGTTTATACGCCGGTTGAAGGCTGTGGCGGCTTCTGCGGCTGCCCTGGCTTCCTCTGCGGCCTTGTTCTTGGCCTCTGTCCTCTCCCAGTAGGCTTGCGCCCTTGGGCAGGTGCAGCGCTCCGGCTGCGAATCCCAGCCGAACACGCGGTGCGGTGCAATGGCCGGAAGGAGGAAGCCTCTGTATTGCAGGGTTTTGCCGCAGAACTTGCAATGCTCCGGCTCCGGTGCCGGTTTGTCCATCTTGTAGCCGCGGCGGATTGCCTCGTCTGCCAGGATGGAGGTTTCACGCGGTGTGGAATCCTGCGAGGTCCTGGGTTGCCGGGACTGCGTCCCGTTGGCGATCATATCGCCCAGCTTTTCCATTTCGTGCTTCCTCCTTTGTCCATTTATCCGCATCGACGGCCGCTGCAAGGTCTTTCACGTCCTTCTCCCTATACCGCGCCAGTACGCCGCGGGTATATTTCCAGTTCGGTGCTTTGTTTCTCTGGGCGATTTCCATTGCGTGGATCACCACGTCGGCGCCAAACTCAGCGACAGCCTGGGTCAGGTCTTCAAGTTCCCAGCGCGGCGGCGTCGGGTTTATGTTGTTCAAATAGAACTGTCCAGCCCGGGCCAGTTCTGGGTCTGTGCGTGGTTCCGTCCTCTGCGGCGGCTGCGGGGCCACGACAAGCGGCTTTTGTTGCGGTGCAAGGACTTTGCTTGTCTCCGTTCTCGCGGCCTCTGCGGCCTTCTCTGCCCGCTTTCGCTCTTTGAATCTCCGTTGCCGTTCTCGCGCCGCCTCCCGGCGGGCTTCCGCTTCGATCTGTCCTGTGTTTTCGGCCCAATCATGGAGCCGGAAACCGTCTGGCGCCTCGTCTATGTAACCGGCATCTATCATGGCCGCCAGAAAGTCGGCCGGTTCGCCTGCCCACCCGGAAACCTCTGCGATTTCCGTCGGCGTCATTCCCGCCAGGCTGCCGTCCTTGGTGCTGCTTGCGGCCCATACCCAGAGCATTGTAAGATGGCCGACCGCCTGGGCGACGCCTATCCCCAGCAGGCCTTTAAGGCGCAGCGTTTTTCGGTGCGTCAAGGTCCCCTGTTCAATTTTTACCCCGGCCATGTCGTCCTCCATCGTAGAAATTAACAAACGTACACTTCCGCGCCGGTAAGGCGCTGAATCCGGCGTTTCATTTCGGCCTCGTCCGAATTTTCAGCCGAAAGGTGCACGAGGTAGATTTGTTTCAGCCGCGAAAGGTCGCTTGCCTCCAAAAATTCAACCAGGTGTTGGAGGCTCATGTGGCTGTGCATCAACCGAGCGGCCCGAACTGTTGGCAGTGTGTCTTCCGCAAGGTTTTCTTGTACTCGTTCCCGGGTGTAGTTGCACTCTCCGAGTATGTGGGTAATGCCCGAAAATCTGTATTTCAGGTAATAGGTATCTGTGAAATACAGCAGCTTTTCTCCGGTCGCCGTAGATTCCAGAAGAAATCCTTGCGAATCCGGCGCATCGTGTTCCACATCGAAAGGCAAAACCAGAAACGTGCCAACCGTCAACTGTTCAAGCGGCCGCGTAATGTGCAGCCTGTGGCCTTCCAGGCGGCAGGCTTCTGCGGTGCCCTGGCCCGTGTAAACGTCCACGCCGTAGCGCAGAAGGTCTTTTGCGGCTTTGCTGTGGTCTCCGTGGCAGTGCGTAATAAAGCAGCCTCCCAGCTCCCGCACACGGAATCCGCATCCTATCTGGATTGCCTTCATCGGGATGCCAGCATCAAGCAGCAGCGGGGTTTTGCCGTCGGATATCCAATAGGCGTTTCCGCTGCTGCCGCTGGCAATGGGCCGAATGTCCACTTAAAAATCCGGCTCCGCAACGTCCCACTGTGCCGGGGCTGCTTTCCGGCTGGTGGGTTTTGCCGCGGGCGCCGCCTGGGGTTCCAGAACTTCGCCGGTGCTGGCATCGACCTGGATCGTCTTCTTGGGCTCCGGCAGGCTTGCGGGCTCTGCGGGCTGCGGCGCGGTGTCGATCAGAACGGTGTTGGCCTGTTCCTGGATCTCAGCCTCCGCCTGGATCTCGGCATAGGCAACCTCTCTGGCCTTCATCACGCGGTAATCTTCGTCCAGCTTTTCGGGGTCGCGTACAATGTGCTTTGCGCTGAAAACCTCGCGGATCAGGGTCTTGCGGCACATTTCGTCCAGCCAGCCTTCCACGGTGGTGTCTTCCTTCTTGCCGGTCTCCTTGTTGTAGACCTGTTTCGTACCGCCCCAGAACTCGGCGCTTGCGTACTTGGGCATACGCTTGCGAATGGCAGCCATGGGCATAACAATAAGCTCGTTCTGTGTCGGGTCGTCGTATTCGAGGTAGCCAAAGCCGCCCACAATGTCGCCGCGGTCGAAGGGATTCGTGATCTCGAACTCGTAGGACGCAACCGGGTGGCGGCTGTCCTTCGGGTGCGGAGCAAACTTGTCATTGCTGTAAACAAGTTCGATTGTGTCCGCCTTGGGCTTGTGCAGCGCATATTTCATGGCAACGTAGCGGATACCGTTATAGCCGGGCATCAGGGTCACGTCGTACAGGTTCGTTTTGTTGTTCTTGTACGGAATCGGGAACAACATATTCTCGCACTGCATATCAAGGCCCATGCGGGCATAGCGTACCAGGTCCATTGCCAGGTCCTGGAGATTGACGAACTTCCACGTTACGGGGAGGGTTTCGTCCCACTTGTGGTCCCGGTTCTTGGCGTTCTTCGCCACGCGGGCCTCCTCTGCTACGGCCAGGGCGCGGTCGATCTGGATAAAGTATCCCTGGATAAGGCGGCGCTGGAACTCCGTTACTGCAATCTGGCTGCCGGTGTTACTGGCAAACTGGGCCAGCACCTTTTTGGTAAAGCGGGTGCCGATGCTCTCGGTGGCGGTTTCTACAACCGCGTTTTCGGCTGCGGGGGTCATTGCTGCGTTTTCTGCGTTCATGTGTGTTCCTCCATTTTTTTATTTCTTGCTGGCCGCGTAGAAATCTACGGGCGGCAGCTTTACAACTTTTTCGATTTGCTCTGCCATCTGGGCGGCCGCCGGGTCCTGGTAAGAAAGGCTCGCCGCAATGTGGGTATAAAGCACAATCAACATTGCGGTATCTGCCAGCGGGTATGGCCCCAGGGCCTCCGCCGTGCAGTTGAAGTAATGCGCAAAGCCTTCCAGAAGCACCCGCAGGCCTTCTTCCGGCTTGTGTTGCTCCACGGTCAGCTCAACGGCCCGCGGCAGATACTGTGAAGTTTCCGGGGCCGCCTTGGGTTCCTCCGGCTTCTTCCAGTGCGTGCGGAACGGAAAATTATTTTTCATGTGTGTTCTCCTCTTTGTCGCCCAGGACGTCAAAAACCGTTACCTGGTTCGGGTCCGGCATTTCCCGAAGAGCCTTCATGCGGCAAACGTGGCCGATGCCGTTTCTCACGCCCTCTTTGCTGGTCAGCAGACCGCCGCAGCGGCGGCAGCGGCAAGCCTGGATCATAAACGTGCCGGGCTCCTGGTCTTTGTCCTTGGCGCTCATTTCTCCCCTCCCGGAAACGGAATTACAACCGTGGTGATGTGCTTCAAAATGTCGTCTTCCAGTTCCGGGCCATTCGCAGGCAAAACGCCGCGGATGCCGTCGTGAACGGATTTCATAGCCGCAAGGAAAATGGGTATATCCGCGGACGGAAAGGTCTTGATAAGGCTCTTGAACTGCTGGCTGTAAAAATTCAATCCCTGCTGCATCACGTTTTCGGTCGGGTTCTCGTAAACCTTCCGCATAAAAGATTCGTTCATTTGTCTACCTCCACGCGCAGGCTCTCGTCTTCTGCGCTCACGACCAGGCGGATCACCTGGGAATCAACAGGGAGAAGCTCGGTCACGCTCTCGGCATTGTCTACCACAATCGGCAGCCGGACACCGTAGTGGTGGGAAAGCGTGGCGATAATTTCCAGGCCAGCGTTTACCACGGCCGCCTTGTTGGCGGTGGAATACGGCACCATGGCGCCGCCCTCGCCGGGCACCAGAACTTCGCAGCAGTCAGCAACGCCGCCGTTCGTCTGCTCCCGGAAAAGCTGGAAACTCACGGACTTGAACTTGCTGTTGATCCGCTCGGTCAAAAGAGCCACTTTGGTTTTTACGAAAACCTCACACAGGTAAACGCCCTGTTCGGTCTTCTCGTACTCGGCGGCCAGGCTCTTTTCCTCGGCTTCAAGTTCTGCAATGCGCTGGCGCTGGCGTTCTGCGGCCGCTGCCTGGCTCTGCATATAGCGGATCTGGCGGCAGTTGTTCATAGCCGCCTGCTGGCGCTCGTTCACTTCACGAAGGGCCGCGCTCTGCTTCTGCTCGGCCGCCTCGATCTGGCCGGAAATGGTCTGGATGGTCTTTGCAATGACCTGGCCGCGCTCGGTTTCGGAAAAGTCCGGGCGGGGCGGCTCTGCCTTGATGGCCTCTTTGCGGGAAGTGTAAATTTCATCGGCGCGGGCCGTGGCAGCTTCCGCCTTTTCATCGAGGGCCGTAATATCCTGTTCAAGCTGGGCAATGGTTTCCTTGCTAGCCTCTTTCTTGCCCTTGGCGTTGATGGCTTCCAGTTTGGCGGACCGGCGCTGGAGGAAGTCTGCGCGGAGCTCTTCCACCTTTTCCTCCGGCAAGGCCTGGCCGCAGGTCTGGCAGATCTCGCGGTGCTCGTCCCAGGTTTCGGCCGCTGCCTCTTTGTACTCGGCCAGGATTTCGGCCCGGCGGGCCTTCATGTGTTCCAGGTCTGCTTTCTTCCGCCGGGCGTCTGCGGTGGCGTTGGCGGCTTCCGTCTTGGCCTCCAAAAGCTCGGTTTCTGCCTTTTCCTGGGCCTTGCGGTGCTCGGCCCGGGCCTCGCTGCCTTCCTCAATGTACGCGGCTTTTGCTGCCGCATAGTCCGCCTTGGCGTTTGCCAGGAAGCTGCGGAGCTCGGAAGTGTCACCTGCCAGAATCGCCCGTTTCTCCTCCGCAATCTTGGCTTCCTCTGCCTCTGCTGCGGCCAGCTTGTCCGCCAGGTCTTCGGCCGCCGGGAGGTCCTTGTCAATGGCGCGGGTTGCCTCGTCAATGCGGTTCGGGATGGCTTCGATTTTCTTGTTCAGGTCCGTTTTCTTGGCGGCCGCAATTTTGCGGTACTCGTCCACCTTATAAAGTTTGGTCGCGCTGCCGGGCATTTTAAGGAACTCGGGCAGCTCTTTGAGCTCCGGGGCGCTGTCGATCACGTCGGCGTCGGAAACGTCGCCGCAAATGTCCAGAAGTATTTCCCGGCGCTTCTGCCAGTCCATAACGGAGGGGAAGTAGTCGGGCATGGTCAGCAGCTTCATGGTCTCCTCGCCGCCGCAATACTCCTGGACGGCCGCCGTGTACTCTTTTTCTTTGCAGGGAACGCCGTTGATCTGGTAGTCAATGGTATTCCCGGAATACTCCTCGGCCGCGCTGCCGCGCTTGCGCTTCCAAACCTCGTGGAAGGTCTTTTTCAGGATCACGGTCTGGCCGTCGTCCAGTCGGAAGGTGCCGGTTGCGCTGTGTTCCAGGTTGTGCAAGTCGCCGTTGGGGCCCTTCGTCTTGGGGTCCCAGTTCTTTGCCCATGTGCTCGGCTTGCCGAAAAGCAGCCAAGTGATGGCGTTGAAGATTGTGGTCTTGCCGCTGGCGTTCCGGCCGTAAATGCTGGCGCTGTGGCCGTCCAGCTGGATTTCTTCATGCTTCAAGCCCTGGAAGTTTTCAAGGCTCAACGTCAAAAGCTCCATTGTGTGTCCTCCTTGATTTTGCGTAAAAAACGTGATAAACTGTTGGTGTGTGTTCTGGGGTCGTCAATTTTTGGCGGCCCTTCTCTTTATTGTCCATTATTGTCCAGGCTGAAAACGCGGCCTCACGGATGTACTCCGCGGCAATCTGCGCCATATAGCCGGGCTGCTCTCTGCATCCGTCATACCCGCAGAACTCTGCGATATGGCGGATTTTTCTTTTGGCCTTCTCCCAGGCTTCCGACCACGCGGAATCGCTCACAGGGTGGCCGAGAATCGCGCTGGTGCGCTTCCGGGTTTCTTCCTCACTCATAAGCCGCACCGCTCCATGAAATAGCTACGGGGAACGCGGCCGCGGGGCACTTCGTAACCCTTGGCGCGGAGCTCATTGTTAAACTTCTGGATGGTGTGGTAAGCGGTGGACTTGGAAACGCTCAAAATCTCCATCGCTTCGTCAACGCGCACCATTTTGGAAGGCTCCCGGGTGGTTTTCTTACTTCTTGCCATTGCAGGCCTCTCCTTTCAGGTTCTTTTTGATCCAAAGCTGCATTGCCTCTGCTGCCGTCGCTACGTTCTTCATGTACGCCAGGATCTCGCCCATCTGCACATCCTCGCCGGGGTCCACGCGGCCGTCCTGGGCAATGGAAATAATAGCGGCGCTGATTTTGTCGGTGCCCTGCAAGGCGGCAAGTGCCTGCATCATAACGCGGTCGAACTCCTGCACGGCGCAGGGCTTCACGTTCTGGCGGCCAATCGGGCAGCACATCGAGCAATAGTAGTTCAAGAGCTGCGGAGCGTCGTAAGTGTCAGCCAGCAGCAGCACTTCTTCCGGCGTCGGGTTTGCGCTGCCCAGCTCCACGCGGGCCATGCGGGAGCGGTCAATGCCTGTTTCGTCTGCCGCGCCCTCGCGGCTTGCAAGCCGGTCATTGACCTTTGAGGCCTCCATTCGTGCCAAATAGAAAGGGCTGTCGGCCGCTTTCGTGGCAAATTTACTCATTTATTCAAACCTCTTTTCATGGTAAAATTTAGGTAGACGGCCACGGCCAATTTGCCGGGGCAAATATCCGGCCTTCCTGCCGGGCCAGCGCCCGGAGATCCTTTCTGGCCCGGTTTATGCTCACGGTGTTGTCCCAGGCGTAATAGTTGCCGTCTGGGGCCAAAATATGCCGCTTGCACTTGCCGTTGCACCGGTCAATTATGGCCTGGTAGCTGAAATAGTTCTGTTTGGCAGCCTGGCGGGCGCTGGAATAACATTCCAGAAGTTCACCGGCGGCGCTGAATTTCAGCACTGGCCGCCGAGAGCTGTCCGCTCCGGTCATGCGGCCTAATTCCTGCCGGGTGCAGAAAGCCAGGTTCCAAATGGAATTGTCTGCCGGGTTGCCGTTTTTGTGAAAAATCACTTTTCCGGCTGGGACTGGCCCCAGGAATGTTTCTGCCACGATCTTTGCGGCGGAAAATTCCCTCATGTTCCCTTCCAGGTCCGTGAGGTGGACGTAACGTTTCGCACTCTGTAACTTGGCCTTTCCTCTCGGTTTGCGCTTATACTGAGTTAGAATCGTGCGGCCGCCGTTCTTGCGCTTCTGGCCGTGCCAGAAGGTGTTTGCAATGTGGCCCATGTCGCTTGCCTGGTACTTGCCACCATAGCCGGGCACGTCCCGCCAGGTTTCACTTACGGCCACTGGTCTTCCTCCTTCCAGCGGTCTTCTTCCGGGTGGTTCCGCCGGTCCTTGCAGTCTGCGTACCGGGCGGCGGAAACCATGCCCAGCACGAAGAAACCGCCACAGGCGCCAGCTACCAGGCCGCCAGCAAACAAAAGAATCACTGCCTTTCGCCTCCTTTGGCTTTCTCTGTTTCCTCTGCCCGGCGGTCCCGCTCGTCTTGGATGTCCTGGGCAATGTGCCGGGAAAACGTCTTCCCGAAGGCCTCCGCCACTTCCTTCGGGTCCGCGTCGTCCTTGGTAACGGAGGCGATCAGCGCAGAAGTTGCCCTGATCAGAAAGAAAATCGCTTCGTGCGAACTGTCCGCAAGTTCGTTAGTCATTTCAAAAGAAAGAGTGTCGCCCTTCTCTGTGATTCGGATGCTGTCAAATTCATTCATGCGTATTCCTCCGGGGCCCCTCTGGACCTCCAAACGCCATAGGTCAAAGGCTCACGGCCCGCGGCCCGGCGCTGCTCGTTGTATTTGTTCAGGGCTTCCAGGTCGTCGTCCAGGCTTCGCGGCTTCGGCCGGACGGCCTCCTCGGCCCTCCTGGTCTTGTTCGCCTTGCGGACGGATTCCCGGTTGTGGCCCACACGGCAGACGGCGCAGCGCTTTGTATTGCTCGGCACGTCAACCATAAGCGCGCCGCAGTCCACGCATTTCACCGTTGTGTGAAACATGGTCAGCCTGCCTTCCGCTTCGTGCTTGGCTTCTTCACGGTGCCGCGCTGGGCCTTGTGGATCTTGCGGTGCTTCTCCTCGTAGTCCTGGAGGGCAAAGCTCAAACGCATAAGCAGCCCGGCAGCCAGCAGGAACACAAACGCCGCCACATAAACGCCGGTCTGGATTTCGCCGGTCGTTTCAAACGTACCAGCGGAACCGAGGGCCAGGAACATTCCCACACCCAGGCACACAATGGAGGCCTTCTGCAAGGTCATAAAAGTAATTTTCATCGGTTTTCCTCCTTCGGTCTTATTGTCACGCCTTCCGGGTCAATGGTGATTACCGCATCCAGCCCGGCGGCCAGCTTCATAAGGGTTTCCAGCCGGGCGCCGGTAATGTCAGCGCCCGGCCTGGTCAACCTGAAAATGGCTCCCATGGAAAGGCCTGCGGCATCGCACAGCTTCGTCATGGAAAGGCCGCGCAGTGTGCGGAGCTCGTCAATCGTCATCTTTCAGGCCTCCAATGTTCCCCAGCGCACCCAGCAGGCGCAGCGCATCAACCTGGGCCTTGCGGTACTTGCGGAAGTTCTTTGCACTGTTGGCTGCACCAACGGGGACGGAGTTTTCAACCTCTGCCGCCATCCGGTCCGCATAGTAAAGTGCTTCTTTGGCGGCTTCGTCGGCCTGCTTCCGCAGCATAATGGCAAGTTCTGTGGCAACGTTGTCCGGGAGGATCTTTTCCCTTGCCTTTTCCAGGGCGATTTTGTCTTCTGCGGCCTCTTTCCGCGCCTGGGCCTCCATCTGATGGGCCTTCTGTACTTCGGCTTCAAGCTCTGCAACGCGCTTTATACGGTCGTTCAGCTTGCCGATCAGGCCTTCACGGGTTTCTTCATGGGCCTTTTTCTCGGATTCCCAGCGGCCCTTCATGCTGACTGCAAAATCGTTGTCGATGTTCTCCTCGGCGTCCTCCACGCAGCCTTCAAAGGCCATTGCGCAATAGCTGTTCTCGCCCAGACCTTCCAGAATTTCCTTGATTTCGTTCAGGAAAGCCCGTTCCGTATCTTTGGAAACCCCGGCATTTTTCCGGATCAGCTGCACCGTTTTCTTCGCGCAGCCGGTGGCGTCAAACTGCAAAGCGAACTTGGAAGCCCGGTTGAGCGCCCGTTCCTGGTTGATCTCGTAAATCTTCGTCTTGTGGACTGCGCCGTTTTCCAGCGTTGCAGAAATTTCATACAAGTTCATGTGTGTTCCTCCTCTCGCTCGTCCTCAATGTTTGCTAATTGTGAACTTCGTCGGCAAAAAAATTTCGCCGACCTCCACATCAAGGAACCGAGCGATCTTGTTTGCGACCTCTGCGGGAACTCCCCGCAGGCCGGTTTCGTACTGGCAGTATGTCGAGGCGCCAATTCCAACGCCCTTCGCCACCTGTTCCTGCGTGAAGCCCTTTGCCTTTCGGACTTCCTCGATGGTTCGGTTCATCTTTTCACCTCCAAATGTTTGCTGTTTGAATTTCACAGTTTGTGAACTCCACGGCTTGATTATAACTTTGCAAACTGTGAATGTCAAGAGGAAAATTCTCTTTTTGTGAATTTTCCTTTCTGCTAGAGAACTCTGTGCTATAATATTCTCAAAGTGAGAAGGTGGTGGAAAATACGTCAACGAAAATCGGCGCCCAAATAAAACAGCTGCGCCTTGCCGCTGGCATGACCCAACGGGAACTTGCCCAGCGAATCAACGTCGGGAACACAACACTTTCCCAATACGAAAGCGGGGCCCGTGTGCCAAGCGATGAAGTCAAACTTAAAATTGCAATGGTCTTTGGTGTTTCGGTGGACTACCTTCTCGGCGCAACGGACAGCCGGGAGCCAAAAAGCAAAATGCCCGCCGCCTCTGCTGTCGCCCAGCGCCCGGCGGAGGTCGCCATAACCGGCGAACTGCATAACCTGTCAGATCGGCAGCTCGACCGGCTCATGGGGTATATCCAAGCGTTGAAAGAACTGCCGGACAGCACCACGCCGCAAAACGTGGCAATCGCGGAGAAGAACGCCTCAGAAGAGAACTCCTCCGCTGCGGGCTGATTTGGTTTCGGAAGTGAAAGGGCAAGCTGCCCAGGGAGGAAAGCATGAACACACTAAAACGAATCTTGAAGGGCATTCTGAAATTTTGCGGAATCTGCCTTTTAATCTTTCTCGCCATGTGTGCTTATAGCATCATCTAGTACAGCGGCAAATATCGCAACAAGGCGGCCGCGTCTTCGGTTTCTGTCGTTTCAAGCGTTGCGACTTCCGAAAGCGTTTCCAGTTCTGCCGCCCCTGCTGCTTCCGAATCCTCGGAAAGTATCGCCGCCTCTCTTTCCGCTGCCGTATCGGAAGCGGAGCCCTTCATGCTCGACGCAAGCGTCCTCACAACAAGCCGCACCGGCCGACAGGTCGAAGCGCCGGGGCTTTCACTGTCCTATGGTGAAATCGAGAGCCTTACCGTTGGCGGCGCCTGCGACGGCCAGATCGTGGTGAAGGTTCAGGCCTTCCCGGTCAGTAATTCGGAAAGCCGGGCCTTTGAATCCGTCCAGGATCTAGTCTTGAACCACGGCTTTGATGCTTGCAAGGCCATTGATTACTGGGCCGTGAATCCAACCAGCGGCAACAAGTTTTTGAGCTTCTCGCTCGATTCCGCTCTCATTTCCAAAATTGCTTCTGGCTCCATCGGTGCCGAAGAAATGGCGGGCGAAGTTTCCGACCTCTGGGTTGATAGCTCCGTCGTGCAGTAAAAAGCAACGCCCACCAGACCGTCGGAAAGCGGCCTTGTGGGCGTTTTGTTTTTCTTTGTCTAGTTTTCCGCATCGGTTTGTAAAAGGCCACGACAGGGCTTCCCTGGGGCTTCTGGCGTCGCTCCGGCAAGTTACCGGCAAGTTAAACGGCCGCCCTGGGCGTTATTCGCGCGCCGCGCGTTTTTTCTCGCGCTATTGCACGCTTTGCGCGCATTCAATCACAAAAACAGGCCAATTCCGCACGTTTTGCGCGTATTCAATCACAAAAATAGGCTATTTCCGCGCGTTTTCCGGCATCAAGTTCAACTTTTCGGATCGCACGGGTTGAACTCATTTTCCAAGCTGCTGTCAAGTTGTAAGCAACTGCCGGACCATTTTCGTTATGTCACGAAAAAGGTCTGCGTCATGTCTTCGTGGCGCCGCGCAAACGTCCGCCTCTCAATCTAACCCATAAGCTATATATTATATTATTAAGCTATATCTAAGATAATAATATCTAAGATTAAGTTAGATATTCTAGATATACATGGATGTAAGATAGGGGTTGTTAGGGGGAAGAATGCGGCAGCTTATGCCGTTGAAAACCGCGTTGAAAGCATCGTTTTTTGTCGTTGTTCCGTTTTGTTTTGTCTGTTGAAAACTGCATTTTATAGGCGGTAACGCGTTGGCAACGCGTTACCGGGTGCGAATGTTGAAAATTTGTTGAACCTTTTTCTTTCGTTTGTTCGTCGGTTTTTGATGTTCCATCCCTGTGAAGAAAATTCGCTTTCAACATGAAATCTGTGTTTTCAACTTTTTATCGGTAACGCGTTACCGCAAGCGTTACCAACGCGTTACCCGCGTTACTTGTTGAAAACTTTGTGGAAAGCTGTTGAAAAGCAGCAAATGGAGGGGTCTCATGCCTGCATATAAAAACCAGAAAACCGGCGAATGGTATTGCATCTTCCGCGTTACGGACTGGACCGGTAAGCGGAAGCAAATAAAGAAAAGCTGCTTTGCTCGCCGGGCGGATGCCCTGGCTTACGAGCGCGAATACCTGGCGAAAAGCTCGCTCACCACAAAAATGAAATTCGGTTCCCTGGTGGAGCTCTACATGGCAGATGCAAAAACCAGGCTCCGGCCCACCACCTACGAAATGAAGCAATGGATCTTTGAAACGAAGATCCTCCCCTACTTCAAGGACCAGCTTGTGGATGAAGTGTCGGTTTCGTCAATTCGCGCTTGGCAAAATCACCTGATCGACGCCAGGGACAAGAACGGGAAACCGTATTCTGCCACCTACCTGAAAACCATCAACAACCAAATGAGTGCCCTGTTTCGGTTCGCCGGGAAATATTACGGCCTGAAAGAAAACCCTGTTTCCTTGGCCGGGTCCATGGGCAAAAGCAGCGCCGAAGAAATGCAGTTCTGGACGCTGGAAGAATTTCAGAAGTTCATTGCCGGGATGTCAGATCCTACGGCATACGCTGCGTTCAATATTTTGTTTTGGACCGGTATGCGGGAAGGCGAACTGCTGGCCCTCACCCTGGCCGATGTGGATTATGAACGGAAGGGCATTTTTGTGCGGCACTCCTACGCCCGCCTGAATGGCGAGGACGTCATTTCAGACCCGAAAACCCGCCGTTCCAAGCGGTTCATTACAGTGCCGGATTTCTTGCTGGAAATCATTCGGGAATACGCCGCCAAGCTCTACGAATACCAGCCGGAAGAACGCCTGTTTGAATGCACCAAATACTGGCTAAAGGAACAGTTGGAGCGCTGCTGCAAGCGCACCGGCGTGAAGGTCATTCGAGTGCACGATATACGGCACTCCCATGCCTCCCTGCTTATCAACATGGGCACGGACGCCCTTCTGGTGCAGCAGCGCCTTGGGCACGAAAAAGTTTCGACAACGCTCGGCACCTACGCCCACCTGTACCCGGATCGAACAAACAACGTCGCGGACCGCCTGGAAGCTCTGGCCTCCCCGGAGGAAAAGAAACCGTGATACTGGTTTGATTCTGCCCAGGGTGTTACTTTTCTGTTACTTCGGGCGCAAAAAAGCCCCGCCTTCAAGCGAAAATTCTTGAAAGCGGGGCTGTTTTTATACGTTGTTGTGTTCTATTTTTCGGGGGTCTAAAAAGCCGGAAGGCAAATTTTCATTACTCGAGCTCAATGGTTGCCGGCGGCTTACCGGTGCAATCATAGAACACGCGGTTCACATGCTTGACCTCATTGACGATGCGGCTGGTGACAGTGCCCAGAACATCCCAGGGCATATTATAGCTCTCCGCGGTCATGAAGTCGGTGGTGGTCACAGCACGCAGGGCCACAGCGTAATCATAGGTGCGCTCGTCGCCCATGACGCCCACACTGTGCATGTTGGTCAAGGCTGCATAGTACTGGCTGATCTCCTTATCCAGACCTGCCTTTGCGATCTCCTCACGCCAGATCGCGTCGGCATCCTGCACGATAGCCACCTTCTCCGGGGTCACCTCACCGATGATGCGGATGCCAAGGCCCGGGCCGGGGAACGGCTGACGGCTGACCAGATATTCGGGCAGACCCAGCTCACGGCCGGCCTGACGCACCTCGTCTTTGAACAGGTTGCGCAGCGGCTCCACCAACTCCTTGAAGTCCACGGTGTCGGGCAGACCGCCGACGTTGTGGTGGCTCTTGATAACAGTGGACTCACCGCCCAGACCGCTCTCAACGACATCCGGGTAAATGGTACCCTGTGCCAGGAAATCCACCTTGCCGATCTTCTTGGCCTGCTCTTCAAACACACGGATGAACTCTTCGCCGATGATCTTGCGCTTGCGCTCCGGCTCGGTGACACCAGCCAGCTTTGCAAAGTAGCGTTCGCGGGCATCCACACAGATAAAGTTGATATCAAAGCCGTTGGCATTGCCCGGGCCGAATACAGAGCAGACCTCTTCCTTCTCGTTCTTACGCAGCAGACCGTGATCCACGAACACGCAGGTCAGCTGCTTGCCGATGGCCTTAGCCAGCATAGCTGCCAGAACGGAGGAATCCACGCCGCCGGACAAGGCGCACAGCACCTTGCCATCGCCGATGCGCTCACGCAGGGCCTTGACGTTGTTTTCCACAAAGGAGTCCATCTTCCAGTCGCCGGTGCAGCCGCAGACGTTGTACACGAAGTTGCGCAGCATCTTCTTGCCTTCCGCAGTGTGCAGCACTTCCGGATGGAACTGGACCGCGTACAGGCCCTTCTCGGCGTTCTCTGCCGCAGCTACCGGGCAGTTGACCGTGTGAGCAGTGATCTTAAAGCCGGGCGCTGCCTGCTCAATATAGTCGTTGTGGCTCATCCAGCAAATGGTGGAGGGCTGCACATCGGTGAACATCTTGCTGTTCGTGTCCACGAACACCTCAGTCTTGCCGTACTCGCGCTCCGGTGCGCGGCAGACATGGCCGCCCAGCAGATGCATCATCAGCTGGCTGCCGTAACAGATGCCCAGCACAGGCACACCCCAGTTGAAGATCTCAGGGTCGATCGTGGGGGAATCCTCCAGATAAACGCTGTTGGGGCCACCGGTAAAGATGATACCCTTGGGGTTCTTTGCCTTGATAACCGACAGATCGGTTTTATAGGAATAGATTTCACAGTAGACATTGTTCTCGCGGACGCGGCGCGCGATCAGCTGATTGTACTGGCCGCCAAAGTCCAGCACGATGACAGTTTCATGCTGCATGAAGTTCTCTCCTCCCTTATCCATTCAATGTGTTTCTACAGATAAAATCAGTATAGCACATCTGCCAAATAAAAGCGACATCATTTGTGAATTTTTCTGTTTTTATTTTTCACGTATGGGATGCCGCAGAACCGTTTTCAGTGTTCCCGGTGCAGCGCGGCGAGGATCACTCAGATAAATCTCGTGGTGGAAGCGTGTCTCTGAAAAATCAAGCGTATACCCCTGCTCTACGGCAAAGGCATCCATCTGCGCCAGCGTTTTCGGTTCTTCATCATAAGGGCCGATATGCAGGCACTGAACGCAAAGTCCCTCGTCATAGGTCAGAAATTCCGCCTTGGAAAAATCCTTTTTCTTTTTTGCCGTTGCTTCCTGTACGGCCCAATCAAACGCTTCCGGCGTCACGAATTCTGGCAGTCGGATCATGGATGTCCACTCAAATGTTTCTTTATGTGCATAGTCAACGCCATCCACGCCCTTCTGATGCCACAAGCCCTCCAACGGTGGAACCACATATTCAAAATAGCCGTCCATCTTGTGGCTGCCCTTATAGCTCATTTTGATGGTGAAAGCAATGCCGTACAGCACTCCCATAGCCTCCTGATAGGCTCCACCCGGAGCATTCGGGTCGCCCTTGCCGTGCACTGCCACAAAATTCATACGCGGTATCGTAATCAGATGCGGTTTTTTCGGCGGGAGATAAAATTCCCTGTACTCTTTCTTATAATCAAACGGCATTACTCTTCATCCCATCCAGAAGTTCTCGCTGCTTCTTTTTGCTGAATTCCCTCAGCACCAGCCGATAGGACTTTTCCAGCATTTCCTTTTTCAGTATACCAGAACAACCTTGTTTTGTAAACAAAGAGTTGTGACATGCTGCAAAAAAAAATCCCCTGCCCTTACGGACAGAAGATCTAAAGCAAAAAGAGACCTTCCCACTCTCCGGAATGGGAAGGTCTCTCGTAAGTTTAACCTTTAGCCTTAGGAAAGGCGCGAAGGGTCAAAATCACTCAATGATCTTGCCAACAACGCCAGAACCAACGGTACGGCCACCCTCACGGATAGCGAAACGCAGGCCCTCTTCCATAG
>ERZ1673748.232-NODE-232-length-91665-cov-22.686039_pt1 | contig 91665 bp, 90 predicted proteins | sample MGYA00580196_ERZ1673748 | MGnify/ENA primary metagenome ERZ1673748 (study PRJEB41218, sample SAMN15661796) | gut metagenome | host: Homo sapiens | place: Canada: London | collected 2015-08-20/2019-03-30 | study: EMG produced TPA metagenomics assembly of...
AGAGTAGCTGACTACGGATCAGCCGGTTACAGGTTTGAATCCTGTCGCGATCACAGAGGTCCTCTACAAGGTATTTGTAGAGGATTTTTGTTTTTTTGCACAGAAACTTCGGGTCAGTTTGAAAACTTGCTAGAACTTTACATAAAAAAAGAGATGTGTCAATTTCGACACATCTCTTCCATATATACTAAATAAGATTTGTACTCAGCATTTAATATTCAATTCATCCAATATCTTCCGCATTGCTTCAAAAGTCGTGATTCTGGTAGGCACTAATGGTAGGCGAAGTTTGTTCTCAATCATTCCCATTGCATTCAACATGGCTTTTACTCCGGCTGGATTACCGTCTACAAAGAGTAATTTGAATAATTCTGCAAATTTGTGGTGGATGGTCAGCGCATTTGAGTAATCTCCTTGCAATGCCAGACGTACCATACGACTAAATTCACGCGGAAAGGCATTTCCTATGACCGAGATGATACCAACGGCTCCTAAGGTAATCAGAGGGAAGGTAATGCCGTCATCGCCTGAAATAACGTCAAAATTGGCGGGTTTATTTTTTATGATGTCATCCATCTGGCTGATATCTCCCGATGCTTCTTTAATTGCTATTACATTCTTAAAGTCGCGTGCGATGCGCAAAGTTGTTTCGGCTTTCATATTTACTCCGGTACGTCCCGGTACATTATAAAGTACAATCGGAAGGTCGGTAGCCTCGGAAATCGCTTTATAATGCTGATAAATCCCTTCTTGGGAAGGCTTGTTATAATAAGGAACAACAGAAAGAATGGCATCCACTCCGGTAAAATCATCATTCTTCAGAGTTTCTACTATGGCGCGAGTGTTATTTCCACCTACTCCAAGCAGAATAGGTATTTTCCCATTCACGCGCTCGATAACCATTTTCTTGATTTTCTTTTTTTCTTCTTCAGCCAGCGTCGGAGTTTCTGCTGTAGTGCCAAGTACGCATAAAAAATCAGTGTTGTTTTGGAGCTGATAGTCTACTAAACGCATCAATGCATCGTAATCAACGCTTTCATCCTCTTTAAATGGAGTAATCAGCGCTACCCCCATTCCTTTCAATCTAGTCTGTATCATGAGTATTATAAAGTAATCTCTAATTAAACGACTCGCAAAAGTACGATTTTTTTCAATTTACCATACAAATATAAGCCATAAAAAAGCTTTTTGTAGAAATTTGTTAGGATATGAGTGTCAGAAACTCATCTTCGCTCATGAGCTTTATCCCTAATTTATGAGCTTTTTCCAATTTGGCGGGTCCCATATTCTCGCCCGCCAGAATAAAACTGGTTTTGGCAGAGATACTGCCTACATTTTTTCCACCGTTTTTTTCTATCAGCTCTTTGTATTCATCTCGTGAATGATGTGTGAAAACACCGCTTATGACAATGGATTGTCCTGCCAACTTATCCGTATATCCGCTTAAATCTTCTTCTCTGCGATAGAGCTGTAATCCGGTGGATTTCAAACGTTCTATCAACTCGCAGTTCAATGGATTTGCGAAATACGTCAGAATGCTTTGTGCTATTTTTTCCCCGATTTCATCGATGTTTATCAGTTTTTCGAGGTTGGCATTTTCCAGCTCGTCTATGTCATTAAAAGACTTGGCTATTTTCTTGGCTACAGTTTCGCCTACAAAACGGATGCCTAAAGCGAAGAGCACTCTTTCAAATGAAACCTCTTTGCTCGCTTCGATTCCTTTGATGATATTCTCCGCTGATTTTTCACCCATACGGTCCAGGTTCTTAATATCATCTGCTGTAAGCTGATATAAATCTGCCGTATTCTTGATTAGTCCCAAACGGTAGAACATATCTACGGTTTCCGGGCCTAAGCCATCTATATTCATTGCCTTACGGCTAATGAAATGCTCTATCTTACCTTTAATTTGAGGTGGGCAGGATGTTTCGTTAGGACAATAATGGGCTGCTTCCCCTTCGTATCGTATCAGTTTACTGCCACATTCGGGACAGTGAGTGATAAATTTCACTTTTTCACCGATAAGCATGCTGCGGGCGTCTTTGTCTACTCCCGTAATTTTAGGAATGATTTCTCCACCTTTCTCTACATAAACCATGTCTCCGATATGTAAATCCAGCCCTTCAATAATATCGGCATTGTGCAGAGAAGCCCTCTTCACGATAGTGCCGGACAGTTGTACCGGATCTAAATTGGCAACAGGAGTTACGGCTCCGGTGCGTCCTACTTGATAAGTGACCTTGTTTAAACGAGTCAAGGCGCGTTCTGCCTGAAACTTATATGCTATAGCCCATCGGGGAGATTTTGCGGTAAAACCGAGGTTTTTCTGCTGGCGCATACTGTTGACTTTTAAAACAATACCGTCTGTTGCTACCGGCAAGTTCTTTCGTTCGGTGTCCCAATATCGGATATATTCAAATACTTCTTCCAGGCTATGAGCCTTTTTCATGTGTTCCGAGGTTTTAAATCCCCAGCCGGCTGCTGCTTGTAAATTTTCATAATGTCCGTCACAGGGCAATTCTTCTCCTAACAGATAATACAAATAGGCATCAAGCTTGCGTGAGGCTACAATAGCGGAATTTTGCAACTTTAAAGTACCGGAAGCTGCATTGCGCGGATTGGCGAAAAGCGGTTCTTCACGCGCTTCTTTTTCCCGGTTCAGTTCTTCAAACACTTCCCAGGGCATTAATATTTCTCCTCTGATTTCAAACAACTCAGGATAGCTGCCGTGGAGCACTAATGGTATCGTGCGGATCGTTTTTACATTGTCCGTTACATCATCACCTTTTTCACCGTCACCACGGGTCACGGCACGTACCAATTTGCCGTTTTCGTAGGTCAGTGAAATGGATGTGCCGTCGTATTTCAATTCACAGCATATTTCAAAGTCTTCGTTCAGAGCCTTCTTCACCCGGTCATAAAAGTCTGTCACTTCACTTTCCGAATAGGTGTTTCCCAATGAGAGCATGGGATATTTATGGGCTACCTGTGTGAAGTTTTTATTCAAATCGCTTCCTACGCGCATGGTAGGCGAATTGTCGTCCTGGTATTCGGGATGTTCCTTTTCAAGATCTTGTAATTCGCGCATCCTGTCATCGAACTCTTTGTCTGATATTTCGGGAGCGTTCAATACATAATAATTGTAGTTGTGCCGATGTAAGTCGGCGCGTAGCTGGTCTATCTTTTCTTTTACTGTCATAACGATTTTGGAGTTTGGACACAAAAATACGGGTTTCTCCCGAATATTTTTTGCTTTTACTCTTAACTTACACTATTTTTGCGGAAAAAATAAAATATATGCGTATTGATATCATTACTGTTCTGCCGGAAATGATTGAAGGCTTCTTCAATTGCTCTATAATGAAACGTGCTCAAAATAAAGGGCTTGCAGAAATACATATTCATAACCTTCGTGATTATACTGAAGATAAATACCGTCGGGTGGATGATTATCCTTTTGGTGGTTTTGCCGGAATGGTTATGAAGATAGAACCTATAGAGCGCTGCATTAATGCTTTGAAAGCCGAACGGGAGTATGATGAGGTCATTTTCACAACTCCGGACGGTGAACAGTTTAACCAGCCTATGGCTAATACGCTGTCTCTCGCTAAAAATCTTATAATTCTTTGCGGGCATTTTAAGGGAATTGATTACCGTATCCGCGAACATCTCATAACGAAGGAAATCAGTATCGGAGACTATGTATTGACCGGTGGCGAACTGGCGGCGGCCGTTATGGCTGATGCTATTGTACGTATTATTCCCGGAGTTATCTCTGACGAGCAATCGGCTCTTTCCGATTCTTTTCAGGATAATCTGTTAGCTGCTCCCGTTTATACGCGCCCGGCTGATTACAAAGGATGGAATGTTCCGGAAATTTTACTATCCGGTCATGAGGCTAAAATTAAGGAATGGGAGCTGCAACAGTCATTGGAAAGAACTCGGAAATTACGTCCGGATTTGTTAGGTGAGTAATCTGTAAGATGTAAATAAAAATAAAAAGGGCATTCAGTTTGAATGTCCTTTTTTATGAAAATAGTTTGCGAATGGCTATGCTTTGTTATTCGTCATACCTCAAGTGCACCGATTATTTCTTTAACTGACTTATATCCGTGTCTGTTCAGATAGTCATCAATACCTTCTGCGACCTTCACGGTGATTGCCGGATCAATAAAGTTTGCAGTACCGATTTGAATGGCAGAGGCACCTGCGAGCATAAATTCCACAGCATCTTTCCAGTTCATGATGCCCCCTAAACCTATGACCGGTATTTTTACTGCCTTAGCAACCTGCCATACCATACGGAGTGCAATAGGTTTCACTGCCGCTCCGGACATGCCGCCTGTTACCGTGGAAAGGATGGGACGTCTGCGTTCTGCATCTACAGCCATTCCTAACAAGGTATTGATGAGTGATACGCTGTCTGCACCGCCATTTTCAGCAGCACGTGCTATTTCTGTGATGTCTGTAACATTGGGTGACAGTTTTACGATAAGTGTCTTTTTGTAAACTGAGCGTACGGCTTTTACCACTTCCTCCGCTCCTTTGGCTGTGACGCCAAATGCCATTCCACCTTGCTTTACATTAGGGCAGGATATGTTTAATTCTATGGCAGGAATATTTACAAGTTCATTAATGATTGCAGCCGTTTCCATATAATCTTCGATAGCAGAGCCTGAAACATTCACAATCATATTGGTTTTTATATCCTTGATACGCGGATAGATATGTTCAACAAAGTAATGTACACCCTTATTTTGCAGTCCCACAGCGTTTAACATACCTGATGGAGTCTCTGCCATACGCGGATACGGATTACCTTCACGTTTGTGAAGAGTAGTTCCCTTTACAATTATACCACCTATTCGCGATATATCGATGAAATCGGCGAATTCTTCACCATATCCAAAAGTTCCGGATGCTGTCATCACCGGATTTTTCATTTGCAATTCACCAATGTTTACACTTAAATCTGCCATAATAGTTTGTTTATATTAAAAACCGGACCTTCTTTACATACGCATAAATGACCTTCTGTGGTATTTTCCACACAACATAAGCAAGCGCCTATGCCGCATGCCATCATGTTTTCTAAAGACACTTCACAATTAGTGCCTTTACTTTTGGCATATTTGGCTACAGCCATCATCATTGGTTTAGGACCGCAGGTATATATTTGTTCGAAGTTCATCTTGCTCAATATAGAATGTTGGGTGACATATCCTTTTTCGCCATGACTGCCGTCTTCCGTGGTGGTATATACATCTCCATAGGCAGCAAAATCTTCTAATTGCAACAAGTCTTTATCGCTTCTGGCACCTAATAAGAAGGTGGGTTTGCTTCCGTTTTTCGCCAATTGCTCGCCTAAATACAACATCGGTGCTGTACCTACGCCGCCACCTACTAATAAGAGCTTATCCGAGGGCTTTTCAGGCATTGTGAAGCTGTTTCCTAATGGAAGTACCACATTGATTATATCTCCTTGTTTTGCCGCTCCTAATCGCTTGGTTCCATCTCCTACAAGTTGGATTAGAAACCACACCTCATTCCGTTGTTTGTCTACATAATTAATAGAGATAGGGCGTCGCAGGAAAGTAGTGGGTGAACCGTCTACGCGAATTTCGGCAAATTGCCCCGGAAGCATTTCCGGGAGCAGGGACGGGGAAGTCAATTTCAGCAGCGCATAATTGGCATGCAGTCGGACGTTCTCGGTCACTGTCAGATCTAAAATATATTTTTTCATATTATCTATAAAGAAGGATTATCTTTTGACTGCAAAGATACGGGAATTTGTGCAAATAGCCGTAGTTGCCTCTTAATTTTCCGGTTTGAATGTTTCATAAGTATTATCATCAAAGAAAATTCTTATTTCTGTTATTTTTTTAGGCGGTCTTTCTTTATAGATAATTTCTTGTTTTACAATCTCTTTAGGCGTATTTGCTGGAGCTTCTAATGCGATTTCCTTGCGATTTTCCGGAGTGCTTGGCTCATTGGACGGATTTTCCGGATTGTCAGCAAATAAAGGATAGTCGAATCCGTTGTTTTCAACGGATGGAGAATTATTGCTCATGTTTCCTTTTCCTGTTAGCAGCCATTCAAGGTTGATGTCATTATACCGCTTGTGAAGTTTCAGAATAACTTCTGTACTTGGATTATTACGGGAGGCTAATATATGGGAAATAGTGGCTTGAGCTACTTCTATACTTTCGGCAAATGCTCCGGCAGTTAACTGCTCCCTGTCCATTATCATCTTAAATCTATCCTTTATACTCATGGCGTAGATATTATTACAATTGTATAAGTCTTTAAATCCGATTACAAAAGTAAATAATAGGATTTACAAAAGCAAATCACGAGTGTAATATTTTAAAATTTACAATTATACTCAGTAAATTTACTTATGTCAAGCATATATTTGTAAAGAGGTTATTTTTCATGAAAAACATCTCTAATACTAGCTTTAATAAAATACATTATTATGCTGATTTACAGTTTAATATATTGTATTATAATAGGAGTATTACAGAGATTACAAATGTTTTGACGTCTATTTCTTGTATTTATAATTTAAAAGTCTAATAAATAGTTGTATATATCAGATTTATAATGATATATACTATAATTAATATGTTGTTAACTGCTCACAGGATAAAGATGTAATAATGTATATAATAGACGTAAACACCCCTATTTACAAAAGTATTAATCATCTATTATGTATACATGTAATATATTTAGCTTTGTAATATATATATTTGTGAATGCCGTGCATTACATTGGTAATGCTTCATAGTTGTATAGTACAACTATTCCTCTATCCGGTTTATAAATCCTGGTAAAGTAATACTCGATTCTAAAAGAAAATAGGTGATAAAATTGGGAAGCAACTCTATGTTATCAGTTTTATGAAGGTCAACAATAAATTCTTTGCTTTATTTCAATATAAATACCCGAATGATTGAAAAGAAACGATTCTCAGAGGCTTATTTTGAATGTATTATACTGTATTATAGTATATTATGTGTATATTTAATTGCCGGATAAATCATGAAAATAGAAAAAAAGGGGGAAAATCCCCCTAAATATGATAAAATGACACATAAATGAATCATTTTCGTATTTTCTTCTTTTATTAAAAAGATATGGAATGAGAAAGTCAATGCAGGATTTTAAAGACCAATTCCCGTAAAAGGTCGCTATCGTTTAAGGAAGGGTTTCCTACTCCTTTAGACTTGGCATCTGTATATCGTATCTCTCCGATGATCTGCATGGTTTTTATTCCATTGTACATCCTCATGGCATTTAGATATTCGCGGGACTGCCACGGGCTCTTCAGACCTAAGAATGCTGCGATGCCTTGCTCCGATTTTTCGGGGGCATAATAGGCCAGCATCAGATTGGAAAAGAATCCGAAAAGTAAAGATAAAGTCATTTGAATCGGATTGGTTTTCGGATTTTCTTCAAAATATTTTATTATTCTGTTAGCCTTTAGAACATCCTTTTCCACGATGGCGCTGCGGAGTTCAAAGTTATTATAATCCTTGCTGATTCCTATGTTGCGTTCTATCTGTTCGGGGGTGACACGTGTCTGACCTTTTGGAAGTGTAATAATCAGTTTTTCCAGTTCTCCGGTAAGGCGGCTGAGGTCTGTCCCTACGAAGTCGGCAAGCATGGAAGTGGCTTTCGGTTCAAGGTCTATTCCTTTACGTTTCATATAGGATGTGATGAATGCCGGCAGTTGGGATTCTTTCACTTTCCTGGACTCAAACAGTATGCCCGACTTCTCTATTTCAGCTGCGAGTTTTTTCCTTTTATCCAATACGCCATGTTTGTGGCATATTACCAATATTGTAGATAGCAAGGGCTTTTGAAGGTAGTAGGAAAGCTCTTCTATATTGCGTATGTTCTGTGCTTCCTTCACTACTACCACTTGGTGCTCGGACATCATGGGATAGCGTTTGGCGGCATTGATAATTGTAGCCACGTCCACATCTGCGCCATATACAACGGTGAGGTTGAATTCTTTTTCGGTTTCATTCAGTACGTTGTCCGTTATATAATCCGAGATGAGGTCGATGTAATACGGTTCTTCGCCCATCAGGTAATAGATGGGACGATATTGCCCGGCTTTCAGTTCCCTTAAGATATCATCGCACGTAATTTCTTGCTTGGCCATATTTCTTGGTTTTACCAGTCGAATTTCAGATGTTTTACGGTTTTCTTCGCATCAATAATCATGCGCAGAGATGCAATGCCGATTTCAACATGTTCCTTTACATAGTTTTGGGTTACTATGTTATCGCTTTTATCGGTTTTGACGCCTTCCGGAATCATCGGTTGGTCGGACACCAGCAACAAAGCTCCGGTGGGGATATGATTGGCAAAGCCGCAACTGAACAAGGTTGCCGTCTCCATATCGACTGCCATGGCACGGGTTTTTTTGAGATACTCCTTAAAGTCCTCATCGTGTTCCCAAATACGGCGGTTGGTGGTATATACAGTACCGGTCCAGTAATCGCGGGCATGGTCGCGAATGGCGGAAGAAACGGCACGTTGCAGCATAAAAGCCGGCAGTGAAGGAACTTCCGGCGGGAAGTAGTCGTTTGAAGTACCCTCACCGCGGATGGCGGCGATTGGAAGGATAAGATCCCCTATCCTGTTTTTCTTGTCGATGCCTCCGCACTTGCCCAAAAACAGGCATGCTTTGGGCTGAATGGCACTTAATAAGTCCATGATGATGGCGGCGTTGGGGCTTCCCATTCCGAAGTTTACGATCGTTATTCCTTCCGCACTGGCCGAAATCATATTAGCGTCCCTGCCTAGTATGGGAACATTGAATTTTTCGGCAAAAATTTCGACATACTTGTTGAAGTTGGTCAACAGAATATACTCTTCAAAATCCTCCAGGTTACGTTTTGTGTAACGGGGCAGCCAATTAGCTACGATTTCTTCTTTTGTTTTCATAAGATTTCATTAAATTTGTTCCGTAAAACCGTTAGGGAACGATTATTTAACTCACAAAAATACAATAAAAAAGTAAAAACAAGAAATTAAAATAGAATGTTCTCACTGAACCTGCCGGCGTTTGAAGCCAAGATTATTACAAGGGATGGAAAAAGAAGTATTTTCGATGTTATCCGCCGCCGATACGTTGCCTTGACCCCGGAAGAATGGGTGCGGCAGCATTTCGTACATTTTCTCATGACGCATAAGGGCTATCCGCAGGCACTGATGGCAAACGAGGTGCAGGTGCAGTTGAACGGTACTAAAAAGCGCTGCGATACAGTTCTTTACAGGCGTGACCTTACGGCACGCATGATTGTGGAATATAAGGCTCCCGAGGTGGAAATCACTCAGAAGGTCTTCGACCAGATTACCCGTTACAACATGGTGTTGAAAGTGGACTATCTGATAGTAAGTAACGGTATCCGGCATTATTGCTGCCGTATGGATTACGAACAGAACAGTTATACTTTTTTACAAGATATTCCAGACTACGCAAGCCTCTGATTCATTACGGTTCACTCCCTAACTCATTACATCCCCTTTCAGAACACCTTCCTGAGGGGATTGAAAAGAACGGCAACCATGTAAACACGATAGCAAAAAAGATGCACTTCCCCCACTCTTTCCTACTTCATTTCGTCGTATACCATCCGGGAAATGTGTGCGATGATGGCGGCATTCTCTTCGTCCGTTTCACTTGAGTCCGTTACGAAGACAGCGATATAATACTTCTTGCCACCGGGCATGATTACTACTCCGGCATCATTATCCGCCATCTTCACGCCTTTCAAATTACGATCGGAAGAACCGGTTTTATGCCCCACAACCGTATTGGAAGGCAATAAGCCTTTTAGTTTGTTGCTTCCTGTGGCTGTTTCTGTCATAGTTTTCCAAAGGAAATCCCGGTACACGGGGGCGAATAAATCTTTCTCATCGGCCATTTTCAGTAACCGTACCATTTCAGAGGGCGTGCTCCAATTGGCGTATGCCTTTTGGGGATTCCGGTGCATGGAATCTTCCGTTTCGGACAAGTTGAAATCATTGATGCCCAATTTCCTGATGTACTGATGAATATGCCCTATTCCACCGGCATATTCTATGAGGATGTCGCAGGCATTGTTATCGCTTAGCGAGATGCTGTATTGTAAAAGCTCTCCCAATGATATATCCAGATCTTGACTGGAATGCTTTTGCCACAGCGGACTGTAGGTATTTGGCTGTAATTGGGAAGCTTTTACATGAACAATATGTTTCAATGGGATTTCCTCTCTGTTCATTTTATCCAATACGGCCAGGGCTACATGGAATTTGAATACGCTCAGAAGCGGATAGTGCATCTCGTTGTTGTGCAGTATGGTTTCGTCTTTGTCTGTCAGTACGGCTACGCCGACCGTGGCTTTCTTCCCTTTAAGGAAACCGGCAATTTTGCCTTCCAATGCCTGCTGTTGTGCTTGTAGAACGATGTTTATGCTGAAACACAACACGCCTATCAAAGTATATCTAAGCTTCATATTATTAATTTCATACATTTGTTCGAGTCAACAAATGTATGAAATTAATTTAAAGAGAAAAACTGCATTTCCTTATTTGCCCTTATTCTTTCCGAATTTTTCCTGCAGCTTTTGCATCAGCTCATAGAAGTTGGGAATATAGACCGTTGCCAGCAATGTATTCAGTGCCATACCGAATACCACTGCCGCTCCAAGGGCGACGCGGCTTCCCGCTCCCGCCCCTGTGGCGAACAAAAGCGGCATAACTCCCAATACAAACGCCAATGAGGTCATCAGAATGGGACGAAGCCGGATATGTCCTGCCTGGAACGCGGCGTCACGGATACTGTTGCCCTGTGCACGGAAGTCGCGTGCAAACTCCACAATCAGGATACCGTTTTTGGCGGATAGCGCCACTAACAGGATTATACCGATTTGCGTATAGATGCTGACCGGAGTTCCCATCACATAGCAACCCAGCATTGCGCCGAGTAATGCCACCGGAATTCCCATTACTGCTGCCACCGGACTTGTCCAGCTTTCATACTGTGCGGCAAGTACAAGGAAGGCCACTAACAACGCCATGATAAAGACTACGGTAGTGGTGGTTCCTGCCTGCGTTTCCTGGTAGGCAACGGAAGTCCATTCATAGCCGAATTCATTGCCGAGTTGGGTCTTTATCAAGTTTTCCGCTTGCTTGATGGCTTCTCCGGAACTGCTTCCCGGGGCTGCATTGCAGGTGACGGATGCGGTAGGGTACATATTATACCGGTTGATTTGGTCCATACCCAGTTGTTCGTCTATCTGTGTGAAGGAAGAGAAAGGAACCATTTCTCCCGAAGCATTGGGTACGCCTAACTTGAGGACGTCGTCGATAATGCGTTGGGCACGGTCGCCAGCACCCAGTTTCACCTGATATATACGTCCGAACTGTACATAATCATTAACGTAGGCTTCTCCCATATAATACCCTAAAGCCGTGAAAACACTGTTCAACTGTATGCCCATCAATTGCACTTTGTCGCGGTCTATATTCAGGAAATATTGGGGGACATTGGCCTGATACTGGCTGCTGACGGATGCCAAAGCCGGATAATTGCGGTAATTTTCCATTAAAGTTTCCACGGCACGCTGCATTTCGGTGGCGCCGAGATTGTTACGGTCTTCCAATTGCAGTTGCAGTCCGCCGGTAGCGCCCAGCCCCGGAATGGCAGGCGGAACCATTGCAAAGACCTCAGCTTCCTGAATGCCATAGGCTTCCATGTTGAAACGATCGACAATGACCGCTGCTGTGTGTTTTTTCCCCTTACGTTCATCCCAGTTTTTCAGGACTACGAAGTAGGTAGCGGCATTACTCTGCTCTCCGCCACCCATAACGGAAAAGCCGGATATGCCGATGTAATCCTTTACTTCGGGATAGGTGTCGAGCAGAGCGTTTATTTGTTTCCCCACCTCTTGCGTGCGCTCCAGGCTCGATGCAGGTGGAAGTTGCACAACAGCGAGGAAATATCCGTCGTCTTCTTCCGGTATGAAAGTAGAGGGCCACTTAACGAACAGCAACACAGCGATTATGGTAAATGCAGCGTATGAAATCACTGCGGCAAAAGGTCTTTGCAGCAGATAGCCCACTGTTTTGTCATACATTCCTTGTGTCTTGTCATACAGACGGTTGAAGCCTTTATACAGAGGGAACTTCGAGGGTTTGGTGGGCTGGAGCATCAATGCGCAGAGTGCGGGCGTCAGCGTCAGTGAGTTGATGCCGCTTAGCACGGTACTGGCAGCAATAGTCAAGGCAAACTGCTTGTACAATTGTCCCGAAATCCCGCTGACAAGCATGGTAGGGATAAATACGGCAAGCAACACCAGCACTACTCCCACAATGGGGCCTGTAATCTCTCCCATTGCTTCGGTTACGGCTTGCCGGGCGGTGTACCGTCCCGTATCCAACAGACGTGTGGAGTTTTCCACGACCACAATGGCGTCGTCCACCACGATGGCAACCGCCAATATCAGCCCGAACAACGTTAAAGTATTGATAGAGAAACCGAATAATGACATGATTGCCAACGTACCGATCAGTGAAACGGGAATTGTGATACAAGGAATGATGACAGCCCGCCAATTCTGCAGAAAAAGGAAGATTACAAGCACTACCAATAGCGTTGTTTCAAAGAAAGTTACCATTACTTCATCGATGGATGCATGGATAACGTCTGTTGTATCGAGCGTTACATTATATTGTACACCTGCCGGAAAATTCTGCGATAATTCCTGCATCTTCGCTTTGACGCCCGTCGATACATCCAGTGAATTACTGCCCGGTTGCTGGTAGATGGCGATGGCAGCCGTAGGCTTTCCGTCCAGTTGGGAAACAACGCTGTAAGATGCCGATCCCAGGTCTATATGGGCTACGTCACGCAGACGGAGAATCCGCCCGCCGCTTTCCGTACGGAGGATAATGTTACCGAACTCTTCGGGTGAAGTGAGCCGCCCCTTTACAGTCAGGCTGTATTGATAGGCATTCTTGTTCTCATTTCCGATGGGTTGTCCTACGTTGCCGGCACTGACCTCTACATTCTGCGTCTGAATGGCTTGATACACATCAGCTGGTGAGAGATTGCGGATGCGCATGGCGGCAGGGTCGAGCCAGATACGCATGGAATAGTCCCCTGCCCCCATTACGTTGACTGCACCCACACCGGGCACGCGGGTCAGTTGGTCTACGAGGTTCAGTTTGGCATAGTTGCTGAGGTAAAGACCGTCGTAATCTTTGTTGTCGGACTTCATGGTCAGGAACATAACGATATTGCTGGACTGCTTCTGCACCGTAACCCCCTGCACTACTACGGGAGCAGGCAGCGATGACTGTGCTACGCTGACGCGGTTCTGTACCTGTACGGTGGCCATGTCGATATCTGTGCCTACTGCAAAAGTGACAGTGAGCGAATACGCCCCCGATGAGGATGAGTTGGACGACATATAAAGCATTCTGTCCACTCCGTTGACCTGCTGTTCGATAGGAATACCGACGGTTTGAGCTACCGTCTGTGCATTGGCTCCGGGATAAACGGCGCTCACCTGCACCGTAGGAGGTGTTATGTCCGGATATTGCGCAATGGGCAGAATACCCAGTGTGACCAGTCCCGCTACGACGATGAGCAGTGCCAGTACGGTTGCAAATATGGGACGGTCTATGAAGAATTTTGAAAACATGATTCTTTGGTTTTGAATGGTTATATATACAGTGTGGATTATTGAACGGGATTTATCCGCATGCCGTTTCTGACTTTCATCAGGGCTTTCGTCACATACCGCTCCTGCGGGGAAAGTCCTTGTTTTATCTGGCGCAGACTGTCACCTATCAGTTGTCCTGTTTCGATGTGACGGTAGTGTACGATGTCCGAGTCGTTGACTACGTACACGTATTTACCCAACTGGTCTGTGCCGATAGAAGCATCGGGTATCAGGATTGCGTTTTTCTGTTTTCCATAAGGCAGCGTGATGCTGACATAAAGCCCGCTCTTCAAGATTCCTTTGGGATTATCCAGCCGGGCACGGATATTCAGCGTCCCGGTGTTCAAGTCTACATTGGGCGACAGATAATCCAACTGTGCCGGGTAATTCAGTATGCCGTCTTTCCCCAGGCTGACGTTAACCTGTTTGGGAATGCTGTCTCCTTGCTGCAATAACATGGCAAGCCATTGATTGTCGGCTACATTAAAATAAGAGTACAGATGATCGTCTTTATAGACAGTGGCCAAAGTTACAGGTTGTACGCTGCCGTTTATATAACTTCCTGCATCTGCAAGGTTGCGGCTGATTGTTCCGTTGAACGGGGCACGTACCGTACAGTAACTCAAATTGGTCCGTGCCGTATTTAATGCAGCTTCGGCATTGCTTACCGCTGCCAGCGAAGTAGCTACATCCGACTTGGATTGCAATACCTGTATCTGGCTGACGGCATCTGTTTTTGCTGCTTCCTGCATACGCGCATAATTACTCTGTGCATATTCAAGATTGGCACGTGCCGTATTCAAAGCGGCTTCCGCTTGCCTCACATTATCCTGATAAACAGTAGGCTCAATCTGGAAGAGCACCTGCCCTTGGCGTACCCGGCTGCCGGGTGCATAGGCTATGGTCTGCAACGTTCCGCTGACTCTGCCCACTAAATCCACTGTTTTTTCAGAAGTCAGATAGCCGGGATAGTTTTTGGTAAGCGTAATGTTTTGCACACTTGGACGGGCTACACTGATTTCCGGTACGGGCATTGCATGCGACGTTTCTTTTTTATTCCCGCATCCTGCCAACAAAGGTAGGGCAAGCAGGGCGATGTACATTTGATTTTTCATATATGGTTCAGTTTAAATTCAGTTGAGTATGTATATATTATATATGTTTATTTATGATTTGCGGCTGATGTACCTAAAATCATAATCCTGAAATGATGTTTCCGTACCCTCCCCCTAATGCTTTATAGAGAGAGATGAGCTCCTGCAGTGAGTTTCCTTGTGCTTGTGTCAGTTGGTTTTGATAAGCCAGCAATGAACGAAGGGCATCCAGGACATTTTGAAAAGGGGTTAGCCCCTGCTTATAGAGGTCTAATGACAGCTTCAACGTCTCCTCTCCCTGATTGCATACTTCGCGCAGGGCTACAATCTGCTTGATGGAATTGCGGTAGCCGTTCATGGCATTGTCTGTTTCCTGTACGGCTGTGAGCACGGTTTGGTTAAACTGATGGATAGACTCGTCCAATTGCGCACGTGCCAGCCGGGTGGCATTAACCAGTTTTGTACCGTTGAAGAGTGTCCAACTGAGGCTTGGTGCTATTTCAAACGTCATACTGTTCCGTTTGGTGAAATCTTTCAGGTCATGGGAAGAATATCCTACGGAACCTTTTAGGAAAACCTGCGGCAGCCAATCGCTTTTAGAAGCACCGAGCAGGGCTGCCTGTGCGTTGATTTGCCGTTCGGCCTGCCGGATATCCGGACGACGGAGCAGCAAGTCGGCAGGAATACCGATGCCTACAGGTTCCATATAATCGGGAAGTTTGCCGTTCTGTTCCAATGTGGGACGAAGGTCTTGGGGATAAGTTCCGAGCAGAATGGCCAGAGTGGTGATGTATTGATTGATACCTGCCTCCAGTTGGGGAACAGACGCTTTGGTACTGTAATATACAGACTTGGCTTGAGACACATCCAGTTTGGAAACCAATCCGGTCTTGTAGCGCACTTGGGTAATCTCAAGCACTGCGGCTTGCGTATTGCAATTGCGGATGACCACATTTAATTCCTGCTGTAATTCACGCAGCCCGATGTAGGCCGATGCTATCTGCGCGCATAGCGATATCATGACAGAGGTATATTCTTCCTTGCTGGCAGCAAAATTTTCACGTTGCGCTTTTACCCGTTGCCGGATACTGCCGAATATATCCAGTTCCCAGCTTGCATTGAGCGAGGCGCTGTATGCCCCGGTTATGGATTGCGGCGCTTCACTTACATTGCCGCTGCTTTGTTGGCGTGCCCATCCGCCATTCAGGGAAACGGAAGGGAAGAAACTCCCCCGCTCTATCCGCCAATTGGCTTTAGCCATATCCATGCGGTCTATGGCTGAAAGCACCGAAAAATTCCCGGCGGATGCCGTTGCTATCAGCGAATCGAGCATCGGATCGCCAAAGGCTTTCCACCATTTATCGTCTACCGGCTGTATTTGGCTGCCGAACAGATTATCGTCTCCGGGAATGGTATGGGCAGTGCCGGTTCCCCAGCCTTGCGGAAGCGGCTTTTCCAAGTAGCTATTGCCTTTTTGCGCCCATGCCGCAAAAGAGAAACATAGAATGAGCAATGTACTGCTCCAAGCTTTTAGAGTCATAAAAAAAGGTTTAAGTTGTTATTTTATGGGATTGATAACAACCTAAACCTTTATTTGTTTATCGCGATTCTTGCGGAATTTATTCAGCGTCTGCTGCTTTCTTTCTGCTTCTTGTTGTCTTTTCCTTTACCGGTTCCTCTTTCACTTCCGGAGCGATACCTGCCAGTTCCGGGTCAATCATGATACGTCCGCAGTACTCGCAAACGATGATTTTCTTACGTGAACGGATGTCCAGTTGTCTTTGGGGCGGGATCTTGTTGAAACAGCCGCCGCAAGCATCGCGCTGTACGTAAACGATACCCAGACCGTTGCGTGAGTTCTTGCGGATACGCTTGAAGGATTGAAGCAGACGCGGCTCTATTTTAGTCTCGAGCTCTTTGGCTTTGTCTCTCAGCTTTTCTTCTTCCTGTTTGGTCTCGGAGATGATTTCGTCCAGCTCATTCTTCTTTACTTCAAGGTCTTTTTGTCTTTCTTCCAAGGCAGCGGTACTGTCTGCGGCTTCCTGAGACTTTACTTCTTCATCGGCAGAGAACTCTTTGATTCTCTTTTCGCAGAGTTCGATTTCCAAGGTCTGGAACTCGATTTCTTTGCTCAGGAAGTCATACTCGCGGTTGTTGCGTACATTTTCCTGCTGCTCTTTATATTTGGCTACAGAAGCCTTTGCGGTTTCGATTTCCACTTTCTTCGTTGCGATAGCAGATTTCAAATCGGCAACTTCCGACTGGATTCTTTCGATGCGGGTGCTCAGACCGGCAATTTCATCTTCCAAGTCTTGCACTTCCAAAGGAAGTTCGCCTCTCAACGTCTTGATTTCATCAATTTTAGACAACATGGTCTGTAGCTGGAACAAGGCTTTCAATTTCTGTTCCACTGTCAATTCCTGGGGATCTTTTTTTGCTTCTTTAGCCATTTTAATTACATGTATTTTATGGGATTTGTATTTATCTTGCTTTGTTGTACTTCAACATTAGGAAATAAATCCCGGATTATTGTATAAAATATTTCTTTTGTATATTGTTCGCTTTCATAATGCCCTATCTCTGCCAGCAGGATATCCGTGTCATGGCCGAAATAATCGTGATACTTTATTTCACCCGTGATGAAAACGTCCGCACGGTTACGTATGGCAAGCGGCATGAGAAAAGCTCCTGCACCGCCACACAAGGCAACGGTCTGTATCTCCCGCCCGGTGAGCCTGTTGTGTTTCAGACAACCCACTTCAAAGGTTTTCTTGATACGCTTTAGGAACTCCAACTCGGTTTCCGGAGTTTCCAATTCGCCGATAACGCCTGCTCCGGCTTGTTGCCAGGAGTTCTGCAACGGATATAAATCAAATGCAGGTTCTTCGTACGGATGTGCGGCAAGTAACGCTTTGATAACTTCTGCTTTCCGGTAAGTCGGCAGAATGGTTTCGATGCGCGTCTCCTTTTCCACATGCAGCTCGCCGATTTTTCCGCAATAAGGATTGGCGCTTTCAAGAGCACGGAACATCCCCTCGCCTTCCACATTGTAGCTGCACGAATCATAATTGCCGATACATCCGCATCCGGCAGATGCCAATGCTGTGCGTACTTCTTCCGCCCGGGTTGCAGGAACAAATGTAACCAATTTCAGCAAAGCGTTTTCCTTAGCTTCCAGTACACGTACATTCTTCAATCCGATTTTTTCGGCAATCTTGAAATTCACTCCTTCCGGCGCATTATCCAGATTAGTGTGGGCGGAATAGATGACAATGTCGTTCTTGATAGCTTTCAAGATACAACGCTCCACGTAATCTTTTCCCGTAATGGATTTATAACCCTTAAAAATAAGCGGATGATGCGATATCACAAGATTATATCCTAACGCAATCGCTTCATCCAGCACGGCTTCAGTAACGTCAAGACACAACAAAGCCCCTGTTGCTTCCGCATCTGTCAATCCGATTTGCAGGCCGGCATTATCAAATCCGTCTTGCAATGGCAGAGGCGCGAACCGTTCAAGGGCGCTTACTATCTCCTTAATTTTCATTATCAGTAGAAAATTTGGTTGCAAAGATATGAAAAAGTAGCGAATTACGGCTTACTTTTACCTTTTTTTTCTACCATGACCGGCCGTAGCTTTCCATAAGCGTCGAAAGACTTACGCGAAGCCAGTGAAATGGTTATCATCAGCGAAAGCATGGATGCCGTAAATGTGATAACCATAATCATCATCTGATATTTGATGGCGACATTCGGACTGCTTCCCCCTAATATCTGTCCGATCATTGTTCCGGGAAACGCCACCAAGCCCATGACGGAGATATTGGCGATGAGCGGACTGAATGCCTTGATAATAGCCTGACGGATAAACGGCGCCTGCGCTTCTGTGCGGGTAGCCCCGTTGCCAAGCAGATAGCGGTAAAGCTGTTGCTCGCGTTTCAATCCGCTATAATAGGTATTCAGGGCTATAACATTGCTGGATAGCATGTTTCCCATCAGTATGCCGAAAATGGGAATGAAGTATTGAGCGCTGAATACATTTTCAAGACGCAACACGATTCCTATAAAATACATCCCCACGCATACTACGCTACATAGGAAACCTGCGGATATAGGTAGCAGCAGTATCTTGCGCTTCAGTTGTGTGCGCGCCAGTGCCGTTTGCGAAGCTACGAGTATCATGACGATTACCCACAGGAAATTAATCCACGGATTATTCCAAAGAAAAAGGTATTTCAGATAAATGCCGATGAAGAAAAGCTGCACAATCATGCGTGCCGTACCGATAAGGGTTGCACGTAGCAGGCCGGTCTTGAATTTCCATATATAGAATAATGGGATTGACAGCAAGAGCAGTCCGATACCCAGGCTGAGGTATGATATGTCGATAGTTCCCATGAATACTTTGAATTAGCGGGTAAATATGAAAACCAATACAGATGTAATAATAATGCAAACTCCCATAACAATCAGCATCATGCGTACGGTATGTTTCTGTTCGGAACATTCCTTTTGCCGGGTAAGTCTGGTTATTTTCTCCATGTCTTCTGCGGTTGTGTTGTGGGGCATGCCGCACCCTTTGTGCATTTTATCCAAACGCTCGTTGAGACGTTCCCGGCGAAGAAGGCGTAAATTGCGGTTCTCCTTATCACGGCGTATCATATCAAAAACAAATCCGGCAAAACTCATGGCTTTATTTTTATCAGGTTTATTACATTATTATATGTCTGTCGCATCCTTTGGCGAAACCCATGTCGTGCGATACCGCCAGTATGGCGGTTCCCTTTCGGGTTTGATGCCGTAAAAAGGCAAGAACTCTTTCCGTAGAGCCCGAATCGAGTGCCGAAGTTGGCTCGTCCACAATGATTAACGGCTTGTTGGTCATGGAAGCTACAGCTATCATCATACGTTGGCGTTGGCCGCCGGATATCTCATTTACACGTTTATAATATAGCTCTCTTTCCAATCCTAATTCTTCAAAGCAGTTGAATAATTGCCTTTCGGAGAACGGTGTGGCTCGATTGGCTTTCAGGCTGAAAGGCAGTTGTATCATGTCTTTTACCCATTCTAACGGTAGTGCCAATTCTTGTGGAATCCAGGCTATTTGTTTGCGAATAAGGTCTATGCTGTTTTTATCCGATACGATGTCATTGACCGTAATACGTCCTTCTTTTAATGGAGTAAATCCCAGTATGGCATTGAGAAGAGATGTTTTTCCACACCCCGACGAGCCGGAAATGCTGGCAATCTCTCCCCTCTCCAATTGCAGGTTGAAGTTGGAGAATAGCACATCATTACCGTATGCAATACTGGCATCCTCTATTTGTAGCATAAATAAATTCTTTAGTCGTTAGTTGCAAAGGTAAGGAAAAAAGATTTGCATACATAACTTTATACTTTTATCTTTGTGTCACTAATTAATTCGGGAGAAAAAGTATGATACAGAACGAACGGGATTGCCGCCATGAACATGTGCTGGGCGTGGCAAGGCAAATGATGACTGCCGCACGCACAGCTCCTAAAGGGAAAGGTGTAGATGTAATAGAAGCAGCACTGGTTACAGGAGAAGACTTGAAAAAGCTTTCAGAAAAAATGAATGCTATGGCAGAAGAACTGGGTATGAAGTTCTTTCTGCGTGATGCGGCAAATGTCCTGCAGGCAGAATGTGTCGTTATAATAGGTACGCGCGAGCAGGCGCAGGGATTGAACTGCGGTCATTGTGGCTTTCCTACTTGTGCCGGGCGTACGGAGGGTGTGCCATGTGCCTTGAATACGGTTGATGTGGGGATTGCCGTCGGCTCCGCTTGCGCCACGGCTGCCGACATGCGGGTAGATACCCGGGTAATGTTCTCTGCCGGACTGGCTGCACAGCGAATGAACTGGCTGAAAGATTGCAAGACTGTATTCGCCATTCCGGTCAGCGCCTCTTCCAAGAACCCGTTCTTTGACAGGAAGCCTAAGGAAGAAAAGAAATAAAGCGCATTGCCGAACCTGAAGTTGAGAACGGGAAACGTAAAGTTGAACTTTAGCGGCGTAGAGTTGAACTTCAGAACTCTAAAGTGGCACTTTAGAAATGCAGAATAGAACTTTGCGTAAATTAAGATTAGGGGGCATCGGTATTCAGGCTTCATTATCTTACTTGACGAATTAAATAACTTAGAATTGATATGGGATATTTTGTTGGATTTCCATTGGGCGGAGCTGCCGAAAAGGACTGTCAGGTGCGTTTCGGTAAGAACATGACCTTTCAAGTGGAAACGCTCGCTCCTCACCTGCCGGCGGAGTGGGCATTACAGAGTGGCGTACAGCTTACATGGCCTCATGCGGATACGGATTGGGCCTATATGCTTGAAGAAGTGCAGCAATGTTTTATTGCCATTGCTTCCGAGATAGCCAAACGGGAGTTGCTGTTGATTGTAACTCCGGAACCTGAAGAGGTAAGAAAGCAAATTTCCGCGACAGTGGATATGGATAATGTTCGTTTCCTGAAATGTGAAACGAATGATACCTGGGCACGCGACCATGGAGCTGTCACTATGGTAGATACGGAAGGGCCGTCTCTGCTTGATTTTACTTTTAATGGCTGGGGACTGAAGTTTGCTTCGGATAAAGATAATCAAATTACACGTCGGGCTGTTGAAGCCGAAATCTTAAAAGGCCGGTATATAAACCGTTTGGGCTTTGTGCTGGAAGGCGGCTCCATTGAGAGTGACGGCATGGGAACATTGCTTACCACTTCGGAATGCCTGTTGTCGCCTAACCGTAACGGCCAGTTGAATAAGGTGGAGATTGAGGAGTATCTTCGGTCTACATTCCATCTTGAACGGGTACTTTGGCTGGATTACGGTTATCTGGCCGGAGATGATACGGACAGTCATATAGATACGCTTGCCCGTTTTTGTTCGCCGGATACGATTGCCTATGTGCAGTGCAGGGACGTGAATGACGAGCATTATGAGGAGCTACACCGAATGGAAGAACAGCTTAAAACGTTCCGGACGCTTGCCGGAGAACCTTATAGACTGTTGGCATTGCCGATGGCCGATAAGATAGAAGCGGATGGCGAAAGGCTGCCGGCTACGTATGCCAACTTCCTGATAATGAATGATGCAGTGTTATATCCCACATATAACCAGCCGGAGAATGATATGCATGCCAAAGAGGTGTTGCAAATGGCTTTTCCCAAGCATGAAATTGTAGGTGTAGACTGCCGTGCTTTGATAAAACAACATGGCTCGCTGCATTGTGTCACGATGCAATATCCGATAGGAGTAATCAGATAAAGGTATGAAAGTTATCAATTTCGTTTTTTGTGGGATATTTATAAAAAACATTTAAAAGAAATATAGATTATGAGAAAAATAAAAGTCGGTATTATTCAGCAGGCCAATGTGGCGGATATGCGCATTAATCTGATGAATCTGGCCAAGAGTATCGAATCGTGTGCAGCTCATGGTGCACAATTAGTGGTGTTGCAGGAGTTGCATAACTCACTCTATTTTTGCCAGACGGAGAATACACAACTGTTTGATTTGGCGGAACCTATTCCCGGACCATCGACCGGTTTCTATTCGGAGTTGGCGGCTGCCAACAACATAGTATTGGTAACTTCATTGTTCGAAAAGCGTGCTCCGGGACTGTATCATAATACGGCCGTTGTGTTTGAGCGTGACGGTAGCATTGCCGGGAAATACCGCAAGATGCACATCCCTGATGATCCGGCCTATTATGAGAAGTTTTATTTCACTCCCGGAGATTTGGGCTTCGAACCTATCCAAACGTCTTTGGGAAAATTGGGCGTTTTGGTTTGTTGGGACCAGTGGTATCCCGAAGCAGCACGTCTCATGGCACTGAAAGGAGCTGAATTATTGATTTATCCTACCGCCATCGGTTGGGAAAGCAGCGATACTGATGATGAGAAAGTCCGCCAACTCAACGCATGGATAATCTCGCAACGCGGACATGCCGTAGCAAACGGACTCCCGGTTATTTCGGTGAATCGTGTGGGACATGAGCCAGATCCCTCTATGCAAACAAATGGCATCCAATTTTGGGGGAACAGTTTTGTAGTTGGACCGCAAGGTGAGTTTTTGGCACAGGCTGGCAATGAGCAGCCGGAAAATATTGTGGTGGAAGTGGATTTGGAACGTTCGGAGAATGTCCGCCGTTGGTGGCCATTCCTGCGCGATCGCAGAATTGACGCCTATGAGGGATTGACAAAACGTTTTTTAGACTGAGGGTTTGTTTGAATTCTATAAGAAAAGAATTCTCAAAAGCATGCTGAATAAAAATCAGGCAAGTTCCGAAGAAAGGAGCGCTTCTATTTAAATGTAACTTTTTTGTTCATCAGGAAGTTGACTCCGCCATATACAAATAATCCTAAGAACTGGGCGAGGTATTCATTACAGTTCAATCCCTCTACCAAGCCGATGAGGAAAAGGAATTGCGCACAATAAGCCATTCCGAAAGCTATGGAAAAGAGCAACACTTGCCGCCAAGTGTTGCTCTTCTTTTCTGTTGGGAATACCCAATACTTGCACCAGATAAAGTTATGAGTCTGTGCCAGTATATATGCAGTGACATTGGAGAGCATGTAATTAATGTCCAACTCATCCATCATTACCCAGATGGTGATTGCTGTTATCAAGGCGTTTAATGTACCGATTACTGCAAAACGGCAAATACGTGTGGACTCTTTCACTCTCTCCTATTCTCTTGTTTTTATTCTTTTACCTCCACAATAAGGTTAAGCTCGTCCAATTGTTTTTGGTCGATAACCGAAGGTGCATCCAGCATAACATCGCGACCGGAATTATTCTTCGGGAACGCAATGCAGTCGCGAATACTGTCAAGACCGGCAAAGATACTTACCCAACGGTCGAGGCCGTAAGCCAAACCACCATGAGGAGGTGCGCCGAACTTGAAGGCATTCATCAGGAAACCGAATTGTTCTTCAGCCTTTTCCGGTGTGAATCCCAATATCTCAAACATCTTGGCCTGCAATTGAGCGTCATGGATACGAATCGAACCGCCACCGACTTCGATACCGTTACATACCATATCATAAGCATCGGCACGAACGGCTGCAGGATCTGTGTCCAACAAAGGAATATCTTCATCCTTCGGATGGGTAAACGGATGATGCATAGCCATCAGGCGGCCTTCTTCTTCGCTCCATTCAAACATCGGGAAGTCAACTATCCAAAGCAATGCAAACTTATTCTTGTCGCGTAAGCCTAATTGGTTACCCATTTCAAGGCGAAGCTCATTCAGTTGCTTACGGGTCTTCATTACGTCATCACCGCTCAAAATAAGAATCAAATCGCCCGGTTTTGCACCGAAAGCGGCTTTCATCTCTTGCAGCACCTCTTGCGTGTAGAATTTATCGACACTTGATTTCACAGTGCCATCAGCTTCTACACGGGCATATACCATTCCTTTGGCTCCGATTTGCGGTTTCTTTACGAATTCGGTCAAGGCATCCAATTGCTTGCGGGTGTAGCTTGCAGCGCCTTCCGCACAGATACCGCCGATGTATGCGGCATTGTCAAATACAGAGAAGCCATGGCCTTTCATAATATCCATTAACTCTACGAACTTCATGCCGAAGCGCAAATCAGGTTTGTCGCTACCGTAATATTTCATAGCATCTGCCCATGGCATACGTTGGAACGGTTCGGTCAACTCAACACCGCGCAGTTCTTTGAAGAGGTATTTTGCCATACCTTCGAAAAGCTCGATTACATCGTCCTGCTGTACGAAAGACATTTCACAGTCGATCTGTGTAAATTCCGGTTGACGGTCGGCACGGAGGTCCTCATCGCGGAAGCATTTTGCGATTTGGAAGTAACGGTCAAAACCCGAAACCATCAGCAACTGTTTCAATGTTTGAGGGCTTTGCGGCAATGCGTAGAATTGTCCCGGATTCATGCGTGAAGGAACGACAAAGTCGCGTGCACCTTCCGGTGTAGAACCGATGAGAAGAGGAGTCTCTACTTCAATGAATCCTTTGCTGTCCAGGTATTTACGCACTTCAATAGTCATCTTATGGCGTAATTCCAAATTCTTGCGTACTGCTGCACGGCGTAAATCCAGATAACGGTATTTCATACGGATATCGTCACCGCCGTCTGTATTGTCTTCAATTGTAAAAGGAGGAGTTAAGGCTGAATTCAGCACATTCAATTCCGATACGATGATTTCGATATCTCCCGTAGGAATGTTTTTGTTTTTGCTGAAACGTTCGTTGACCGTTCCTACTATTTGAATTACGAACTCACGGCCCAAGCGGTTGGCTTGTTCGCAAAGTTCGGCATCTACTTCTTCATTAAACACTAATTGGGTAATTCCGTAACGGTCGCGGAGGTCTACGAATGTCATGCCGCCCATTTTACGGCTGCGCTGTACCCAACCTGCCAGTGTCACTTGCTTATTAACGTCGGAGATACGCAATTCTCCACAGGTGTGTGATCTATACATCTTATTATTTACTATTTTACAATTTACTGTTTACTGTTTGGCGATGCAACATCAGAGATGTACCATTGCTAAAAACGGATAAATATCGTGCAAAAATACATAAAACATATTACAGACGTATCAAAACAGATAAGTTTATTTTTAAAAAGCGACTTTATATAATAGCCGGACAGAAAAATATCAATCTTCCATACTGTTCCGGCTCTCTTGCAGAAGGCGTTAGTTCTTTCTAAGTTTTTTAATCTGTTCTTTGCCTTTATCCAATATCATTCTGTTTGTATGGGTAATATCTTCCAGGATGGCTTCGTTTATTTGTTTCAAGCCATTGATGTAGTCCTGGGCACGCTGCAATACATTCGAAGAGTCTTTTTCCACATTCTTGGGTACAATGACCTGCAATCCTCTTTTGATTATGTTTACATCGATGTTCTCTCCCATTATCATCGGATCTCCATCGAAATGTATAACCCCCTGTTTGGAACGATGGATGCGGAGCGTCTTACAGCGGAAAGTCTTTATACGGCTATTCTGGTCGATAGTCTTGTTGAACAACTGGAATGATAATGCCGGTACATCCAATACGGTAAAAGGCTCCAGAATTGTAACGTCCAGCAATCCGTCATTTAATGTGGCTTGCGGAGTGATATAAGCATTATTCCCATACTGTGAGGCATTGCCGCATGCTATCAGGAAAGCCTTGTATCGCAGTGTGCTGCCATCCATTTCCAATTCGTATGTCTCCGGTTTATATTTTAGGCTTTCAAGCAATGTCTTCTCCAGATATATGAGCGGGCCTCTCCTGCCGGCTTTGGAAAACTGCAGGCTGACAAATGCGTCGAACCCTACCCCGCAGGTACAGAAGAAAGGAACATCATTGATTTTGCCATAGTCAATAATGTCTATCAATCCTTCGTTAATGATGTTGATTGCTTTTTTGGCATCCATAGGGATTTGCAGATGGCGTGCAAGCCCGTTTCCCGAACCGCATGGAATGATTCCCAATGCAGTTTTGGTATGTACCAGTGAGCGTGCTATTTCATTAATAGTTCCGTCTCCGCCGATAGCAACAACGGCAAAAGCTTCTTCTTTAGCTTTTAGGGCGGCTATTTCAACTGCGTGCCCCGCCCGTTCCGTATAGATTACTTCCGGTATATACCGGCTTTTATCCAACTTTTCATCAAGCCATTTCAATATTTGCTCCTTACCCTGAGTACCGGATATAGGGTTTATTATAAATGATATTTTCTTTTTACTATCGTCCATTTAAACGGATATTACTATAGGAAATTTCTTCATGCAAAAGTAATATAAATCCTTTAAATTTTAACCATATGAATCTCTTAAAACGAGTTAGGGCAGATTTTTTAGAGTAAATGAAACAGATAACAACATATTTTGCTATCTTTGCCCCCTGTTTTTAAGAACTTGTTTTTAATAGGATTAATATTCATTATATAAAAGACATTTCATGGGTTTACTGCAAGACAAATTCGCGAAATATGATTTGCCGCAACAATTTATGGCAAAAGGGGTATACCCGTATTTCCGCACGATTAACAGCCATCAGGATACAGAGGTAATGATGGATGGCAAAAAAGTTCTGATGTTCGGTTCAAACGCATATATGGGACTGACATATGACAAGCGAATCATTGACGCTTCGATAGCTGCCACTGAAAAATATGGTACAGGGTGTGCCGGTTCCCGCTTTTTGAATGGTACTCTTGATATACATGTTGAATTGGAAAAAGAGTTGGCCGAGTTCGTAGGAAAAGACGAAGCGCTCTGTTTTTCTACCGGTTTTACTGTGAACGAGGGCATTATTCCCGCAGTGGTAGGACGTGGTGACTATATCATCTGCGATGACCGCGACCACGCTTCTATTGTAGACGGACGCCGCCTTTCGTTCGCCACACAGTTAAAGTATAAGCACAATGACATGGAAGACCTTGAAAAAGAGCTTCAGAAGTGCGAACCGGATGCGGTGAAACTGATTATTGTAGATGGTGTATTCTCAATGGAAGGCGATTTGGCCAACCTGCCGGAAATCGTTCGTCTGAAAAAGAAATATAATGCCAGCATTTATGTGGATGAAGCTCACGGATTAGGTGTATTCGGTAAGCAAGGCCGCGGTGTATGCGATCATTTCGGAGTGACCGAAGATATTGACTTGATAATGGGAACATTCAGCAAGTCATTGGCTTCTATCGGTGGTTTTATTGCTGGCGACAAGGAGGTTATCAACTGGTTGCGCCACAATGCCCGCTCTTATATATTCCAGGCAAGTAGTACGCCGGCGGCAACGGCAGCGGCTCGTGAAGCACTGCACATTATTAAATCCGAACCGGAACGTATCCAACGTCTGTGGGATATCACTAACTATGCATTGAAGAGTTTCCGTGATGCAGGTTTTGAGATTGGTGAAACAGAGTCGCCCATTATACCTTTGTATGTGCGTGATACGGAAAAGACCTTTGTCGTAACGAAGATGGCTTTTGATGAAGGCATCTTTATCAATCCGGTTATACCGCCTGCATGTGCTCCTCAGGATACATTGGTACGTGTGGCATTAATGGCTACCCATACTAAAGAACAAGTGGATTATGCAGTTGAGAAGTTGACAAAATGCTTTAGGGAATTGGGGATAATCAAGTAAAGGAACAATTTGAAGCAAAGATAAAAGCCGTTTAATCGTGAATCGGTTAAACGGCTTTCTTTTTATAAACCCATTTAAACTAACCAAACAACATGAAAAAACAAATTCTGATTTTTACTGCTGTTGTATGTGGAATGACTTGTACTACAACTGCTTATGCGCAATTTAAAATTGGTGGTAAGAAAATCAATGTAGGTAAGGTTGTTCAAGCCGGTACGGATGCTGCTAAAGCTATAACTCTTTCGGATGCTGATATTGCAGCTATGAGCAGGGAGTATATGCAATGGATGGATACTCACAATCCTTTGACGAAGCCTGATACGGAATATGGCAAGCGTCTGGAGAAACTGACCGGACATATCAAAGAAGTGGATGGTTTGAAAGTAAATTTTGGGGTTTATGAAGTGGTTGACGTAAACGCTTTTGCCTGCGGTGACGGCAGCGTACGTATTTGCGCCGGATTAATGGATATTATGACGGATGATGAAGTAATGGCTGTAGTAGGCCATGAGATAGGTCACGTAATTCATACGGACTCCAAAGATGCAATGAAGAGCGCATATCTTCGTTCTGCCGTGAAGAATGCTGCGGGTGCTGCGAGTTCTACCGTGTCAAAGCTGACCGATTCCGAGTTGGGAGCTATGGCGGAAGCCTTGGCTGGTGCGCAATATTCGCAGAAGCAGGAAGCGGAAGCGGACGATTACGGTTTTGAATTTTCTATAAAGCATAATTTGGATCCTTATGCCATGTATAATGCATTGAATAAACTGCTGGAACTTTCAGCGGACGCTTCCAAAGAATCTAAATTCCAAAAGATGTTTTCATCTCATCCGGATACGGCAAAACGAGTAGCCCGTGCCAAGGAGAAAGCTGATGAATATATGAAAAACAAGCAATAAGAGGTTGCATTTCCAAATTACAGAAAGAGGCGGAATTCTATTTGAATTCTGCCTCTTTTCTTTATAATAAAAGAATAAAACGTACTTTTGCTTCAAATTATTGACTTTACTTATCCGATTGCTTTGATATTGGTTTTATTTTAGTATGTTTGCTGTTATTATTAATGAAAAGCATAACATTTGAATGAAAAAGCAAGATTTCCTTTTCGTTTTCATCCTAATCGTAATCTTCTTACCTTTTTTTGTGAGTGATGCAGTTTACGGCTGGTATAAGTCTTTCAATGCCGCACATGGTATGGTAATGAGTTTCTTGAAATTCGGAGTGCTTGCTACTTTAGGTGAGATGCTGGGGCTTCGCATCAGTGCCGGAGTATATAACAGAAAAGGATTTGGAGTGCTTTCCCGTGCGGTCGTATGGGGCATCTTAGGCATGGGAATCAATATGGCGATGATTGTATTTTCTAAAGGTGTGCCGCAGTTCATGGAGTATATGGGGATGGCGGATGCTTCGGCGATAATTAACGGCGATTGCTGTTTGGACAAGTTATGGATTGCTTTGGCTGTATCTGTTGCCATGAACACAATCTTTGCTCCTGTATTTATGACATTTCATAAGATAACGGATACACACATTCTGGATTGTGACGGTTCGCTCCGCAGCCTTATTACCCCTATTCCGATGGCACGTATCATTACGCATCTTAATTGGGATACGCAATGGAATTTTGTTTTTAAGAAAACGATTCCTTTTTTCTGGTATCCGGCTCATACCATTACTTTCTTGTTGCCGGATGAGGTAAGAGTTTTGTTTGCCGCTATCTTGGGCGTTGCGCTCGGGGTACTGCTGGCTATTGCTGCAAGGATGAAATAATGGTTCTCTATTTCCATACCGTTGCCAATGCTTTTTACTGTGAGATAAAGTTCATCTCCCTGTTACTCCCAATATTTGTATACCAGTGTAGCCATATTAATGGAAGAGGCATCTCCACCCTCTTCCAGTTTGATACCCTGCATTTTTCCCGGTTGCCCTTCGATAGGCATTATTCATGAGCCAATGATAGAGTCCTTGCTTTTCTTTTCATTACAAGCAGACATTGCAATAACTAATACGGCGGTTGCCAATAAAAGTCTTTTTATACTATATATTTTTAAAAGTGAGTCAATGTATTTTCGTTATGGCAGATGCAATATTAATGCCAAGCTCATCTTCGGTGACCGTGTATGAAACCTCTAATGTATCTCCTATTAATAGTCCTTTTTCCAAGGCTATATTCCGATCCATTGTACTTATATATAAGGTGTCCTTTTTCGAGGTAACCATTGTAAACCCATTCATGGTAGCATCCATGACTATGCCTTGTGCTTGATGTACGGAATCGTTAATCTCTTCTGTGCCGAGCACGGCATTTTCTTGTTCTATAGTTCCGGCTTTATTTTTGCAGGAAGCACATCCCAACAAGATAATGGAAACAAATAAAAAAGGTTTAGTCAACTTCATATTCTCTGATTTTATTAAGATTATTTCTACAAAAATAGATATAAAAGAAAATGTATCAAAGAGGCAGAGAATAATTAACCGTTCCTGTATATTGTATTTCAGATATTTATAATTTTATTTCAGATAAAGTTATAAAAATATTTGGTCTATATCAAAAAAGATTTTACCTTTGCACTCGCTTTTAAGAAGTAAAGCACTCGGGGTGTAGCGCAGTCCGGTTAGCGCACCTGCTTTGGGAGCAGGGGGTCGTGGGTTCGAATCCCGCTACCCCGACTGATAAGAATCAAGGAGTTACAGCAAAATGTAGCTCCTTTTTTGTTGCTCGAATGGGCGGTTGTATTGACGGCTTAACGTAGAAATCCGATTCGACTATAATTTTCGTGGTTCAGGGGATGTTTAACCCTAAGGGGTTCTTGTTGCTATGTATAAATTATGGTGGGTTACAATAATCCATTAGACCTTATTTCGCATTTATTACTGCCCTTGACTGCAAATAATAATTCGTCAGACATCTGTTGCCCTTTCGTTAAACAACCGTCTAACGCAAGAGTAACAGATGTCTGACGCAAGGGCAATAACTGTTTAACGAATTAAGAATAGTAGCCGGACTCTTTGTTGGCGATACATTTTCCTATTATCTATAGAGACTTTCCTTATTCTTTATGAGTTATCAAGAACATTACATCTTTAAATAAAAGTCTTTGGTCAGCGCAATGTACTCCGGGGTAAATTGTTCGTGTTTCTCTCCTTCTATGTAAAGACTGTCCTCAATACATGATATGCTTTGCCGGCCGAAAGTCAGCAACACGCGCCGACAAGGTTTTCCGGGTTTGGTAAAAACATGCAAACGGCGATGTGGATGAAAATTATATTTCCAGGCCGTATCAATCACTGTTCTTTCAACTTCGGCCGGAATGATAATGCTTATAACTCCCTGTTCCGATAATAAGTGCGCCGAATGCCCAAAAAGAAGTTCATAGTTCAGCTCACTCGTGTGCCGTGCCATGCAGCGCTGATTGTCAGGGCATCTCAGGGCGTCAACAAAATAAGGCGGGTTAGAAACAATCAGGTCGAATTTATCTTCCGGGTGATACTTGCGGAAGTCGCAGCATACAACTTCCATCCGATTGCTCCAGGGGGACGATTGAATATTCTCTTGGGCTTGTGCCGCCGCTGCCGGATCTATCTCGACAGAGGTAATTACCGCTTCCGGATTACGCTGTGCTAATTGTAAGGATATTAAGCCACTACCCGCTCCTACATCAAGAATCCGTTTAACATCTTGAACCGGAGCCCACGCTCCTAATAACACCCCGTCTGTACCTACCTTCATGGCGCATTTGTCGTGTCGGACGGTAAATTGTTTGAACTGAAAATAAGGATTCGGCATATTTGTCTTTGTTAATCGGACTCAAAAATAATCAAAGCCGACAAAATAACGGCAATTTTGGCATCGTTTTTGCCTTTTTAAAGAAAGGACACCCGTTTATACAGAAGAAATAGCTAACTTTGCAAGCGCCTTATTGGCCTGCCAATATGACATAAACTAAAAAGAATGAAATGAAGAAAAGAAATTACTTTAGTGATATCGAAGATAGGAATGAAAATGCATTTTCTGTAATTGCTGATTTTGAGGGGAATGAAGAACAATTGATGGATATTGAGGTTGATGAAATCCTTCCGGTATTGCCTCTTCGGAACATGGTTTTGTTTCCGGGTGTGTTTATGCCGGTATCCGTTGGAAGAAAGTCTTCCTTAAAATTGGTGCGTGAGGCAGAAAAGAAAAGTTCATATATAGCTGTAGTGTGTCAGAAAGCCGCTGATACGGAGGAGCCTGTACTGGAGGACTTGCATACAATCGGTACGGTTGCCAAGATTGTCCGTGTATTGGAAATGCCGGATCAGACAACGACTGTTATTCTGCAAGGTTCCAAACGCATTGAGTTGAAAGAAATAATGGAAGTGGCTCCTTATTTGAAAGGGCGTGTAACTACCCTCAATGAAGAGATACCTGCTAAAGATGACAAGGAATTTCAGGCATTGGTAGAAGCATGTAAGGATTTGACCGTGCGTTACATAAAATCCTCGGAAATGTTTCCGCAAGACTCTGCATTCGCCATCAAAAACATTAATAACCCGATGTTTTTGGTAGATTTTATCTGTACCAATCTGCCCTTGAAGAAGGATGAAAAGATAGAGTTGCTGCGTATTGACGCATTGCGTGCCCGCACTTATCGCTTGCTTGAGATTTTGAATCGGGAAGTGCAGCTTGCCGAGATTAAGGAGTCTATCCAAATGCGCGCCCGCGAGGATATAGACCAGCAACAGCGCGAATATTTCCTGCAACAGCAGATTAAAACCATTCAGGATGAATTGGGTGGTGGCAGTCAGGAGCAGGAGCTGGAAGAAATGCGCAAAAAAGCTGAAACCATAAAATGGAATGAAGAAGTAAAAAGTACATTCCTGAAAGAAGTGGATAAGTTGGAGCGCATGCATCCGCAATCGCCCGATTACAGTGTGCAACTGAACTACTTGCAGACTATGATGAGTTTGCCGTGGGGCGTTTATACAACGGATAATCTGAACCTGACTAATGCAGAGAAGACGTTGAATAAAGACCATTACGGCCTGGAGAAGGTAAAAGAGCGTATATTGGAGCACCTTGCCGTATTGAAGCTGAAAGGCGATATGAAATCGCCCATCATCTGTCTGTATGGCCCTCCGGGTGTGGGCAAGACCTCTTTGGGGCGCTCTATAGCGGCTGCTTTGAAGCGGAAGTATATCCGTATGTCCTTGGGTGGCGTGCATGATGAAGCGGAAGTACGCGGACATCGCAAGACGTATATCGGAGCAATGCCCGGACGTATTATCAAGAGTCTGATTAAAGCCGGTTCTTCCAATCCCGTATTTATATTGGACGAGATAGACAAGGTGAGTGCCGACCGTCAGGGCGACCCTTCTTCCGCTCTGCTCGAAGTGCTCGATCCGGAACAGAATACTACGTTCCACGACAACTTCCTGGATGTGGATTATGACTTGTCGAAGGTGATGTTCATTGCTACCGCCAATAATCTAAACACAATTCCGGGGCCGTTGCTCGACCGTATGGAGTTGATTGAAGTAAGCGGCTACATAACCGAAGAAAAGATAGAAATTGCCCGTCGCCACTTGGTTCCGAAAGAGCTGGAAGCAAACGGTATGAAGAAGAGCGATATCAAGATTCCAAAGAATACGTTGGAAGCAATCATCGAGTCTTATACCCGTGAAAGCGGTGTGCGTGAATTGGAAAAGAAGATTGGAAAAATTCTTCGCAAATCGGCTCGCCAATATGCCACGGACGGCTATTTCGCAAAAACAGAAATCAAGCCGGGCGATTTGTACGAATTCCTGGGTGCTCCCGAATATACACGCGACAAATATCAAGGCAATGAATATGCCGGTGTAGTTACGGGCTTGGCATGGACTGCTGTCGGCGGTGAGATTCTGTTTGTCGAAACCAGTCTCAGCCGCGGTAAAGGCGGTCGCTTGACACTGACCGGAAACCTGGGTGATGTAATGAAAGAATCGGCTATGCTGGCATTGGAGTATATCAAGTCTCATGCTTCGCTGCTGAATCTTGATGAAGAGATTTTCGACAATTGGAATATCCATGTTCATGTTCCCGAAGGAGCTATCCCCAAAGATGGCCCGTCGGCAGGTATAACAATGGCTACTTCGCTGGCATCTGCACTTACGCAGAGAAAAGTAAAGGCCAATCTTGCCATGACAGGCGAAATCACGCTGCGCGGAAAAGTTCTTCCCGTAGGTGGTATCAAGGAAAAGATTCTGGCTGCCAAACGTGCCGGTATCAAGGAGATTATCCTCAGCGACGAGAATCGTAAGAACATTGAAGAGATACAGGAAATTTATCTGAAAGGACTGACTTTCCACTATGTGAAAGACGTAAAAGAAGTGTTTGCCATTGCGCTGACTGATGAAAAGGTAGCTGATGCCATTGACTTGTCCGTTAAAAAAGAAAAGATAGAAAAGTAAGAAGAATGACATTTGAGTTACAGTATACAGACAGCAAGACAAATGCCCGTGCAGGTTTGATTACCACCGACCACGGACAGATTGAAACGCCTATCTTTATGCCGGTAGGTACGTTGGGAACCGTAAAAGGCGTGCATTTGACAGAGTTGAAAGAAGATATAAAGGCGCAGATAATATTAGGTAATACCTATCATCTTTATTTGCGTCCCGGATTGGATGTTATTGAAAAAGCCGGCGGATTGCACAAGTTCAACGGCTTCGACCGTCCGATGCTGACCGATAGCGGCGGTTTTCAGGTTTTTTCCTTGGCAGGTATCCGCAAGTTGCGTGAAGAAGGTGCTGAGTTCCGTTCGCACATCGACGGAAGCAAACACATTTTCACTCCGGAAAGAGTAATGGACATTGAACGTACCATCGGGGCAGACATCATGATGGCTTTTGACGAGTGTACTCCGGGTGATGCAGAGTATGCCTATGCCAAAAAGTCCATGGAAATGACGCATCGTTGGCTGGACCGTTGTATCACGCGGTTCAATGAAACGGAACCCAAATACGGCTATCATCAAGCTCTTTTCCCTATCGTGCAGGGGTGTGTTTATCCCGACCTTCGCAAGCGATCGGCCGAGTTCATAGCCTCCAAAGGAGCCGAGGGCAATGCCATCGGCGGTTTGGCTGTGGGCGAACCTACGGAGAAGATGTACGAAATGATAGAGCTGGTGAATGAGATACTGCCGAAGGACAAGCCTCGTTATCTGATGGGTGTAGGTACACCTGTGAACATTCTGGAAGGTATCGAACGCGGAGTTGACATGTTCGACTGTGTAATGCCTACACGTAACGGACGCAACGGTATGCTGTTTACAAAAGACGGTATCATCAACATGCGTAACAAGAAATGGGAAACCGACTTCTCTCCTATTGAGGCAGACGGTGCATCTTACGTAGATACATTATATAGTAAGGCCTATCTGCGCCACCTCTTCCATGCACAGGAGTTGCTGGCCATGCAGATTGCTTCCATTCACAATCTGGCATTTTACCTTTGGCTTGCCGGTGAAGCCCGCAAGCATATTATTGCCGGTGATTTCTCTACATGGAAACCGATGATGGTACAACGTGTATCGACAAGATTATGAGAAAGATTGACTGGAAGATGCTGAAAGACATCAAGCTGCCTGTCGGGAAAAATAAGTTCCTCAAGCGGTTGGACTGGTACATCATTAAGAAGTTCCTGGGAACATACGTGTTTGCCATAGCCCTGATTATTTCTATCGCCGTAGTATTCGACTTTAATGAAAAAATGGACCGCTTCATGTCTCATGAAGCGCCATGGCAAGCCATTATCTTCGATTACTACATGAACTTCATCCCCTACTTTGCCAATCTGTTCAGTCCGCTGTTTGTCTTCATCGCAGTAATCTTCTTTACTTCCAAACTTGCGGAGAACTCGGAGATTATCGCAATGTTCTCTACAGGAATGAGTTTTAAGCGCATGCTGCGTCCTTATATGGTGTCGGCGGCTATTATCGCAATCACTACGTTCTGTCTCGGTTCGTATGTCATTCCTAAAGGCAGTGTTACGCGACTTAATTTTGAGGACAAATACTATAAGCCCCGCAAGTCCACCACAGCCCGCAATATTCAGTTGGAGGTCGATTCGGGAGTCATTGCCTATATAGAGCGCTTTGAGGATTACAGCAAAACGGGTTACCGCTTTTCGCTCGATAAGTTCAAGGACAAACAGTTAGTGTCCCATCTTACCGCACGCAGCATTACTTACGATACGGCAGCCGTCCACAAATGGAAGGTGAAGGACTACATGATCCGTGAAATGGACGGTATGCGCGAAAGCATCGTTAAAGGAGAGCGGCTGGATACCATTCTCTTTATGGAACCTGCCGACTTCCTCATAATGAAAAACCAGCAGGAAATGCTCACTAGCCCTCAGTTGAGCGAGTACATAGACCGGCAACGGCAACGCGGTTTTGCCAATATCAAGGAGTTCGAGATAGAATATCATAAACGCATAGCCATGTCTTTTGCCTCGTTTATCCTGACGCTGATTGGCGTATCTCTTTCTTCGAAAAAGACAAAAGGCGGCATGGGATTGCACTTGGGCATAGGTTTGGGATTAAGTTTCTCGTATATCCTGTTCCAGACGATTGCCTCTACATTTGCAGTGAATGGTAATGTGCCGCCCGTCATAGCGGTATGGATACCGAACCTGCTTTATGCATTCATAGCATTCTATTTGTATAAGAAAGCGCCGAAGTAAGCAACTGTAGAAAGCTGTTGTCAAAGCATACCGCAGAATAGTGTAAAAAATAAGAAGCCGTCCCGCTCTTGTGTTTCCACAAGTGCGGGACGGCTTTTTTGTTGTATTCATTTCCTCTTTTGTTTTGTTCTTCTTTCTTTTCAGGCGGACAGACCGCCTTTGTCGGAAGAATCCCCACTTTCTTCTTACAGGTTCTTTAATCCCTTCATTGCCATGCTGTGCATTGAAGCGCTTAATTCAAGTAAGCCGAAAGCTCTGCAGCAGAGATGTTTTTGGCAATAATCACACCATTTTCATCCAGTAAATAGTTAGTAAATCCGCGACCTAAGCGATATTTCTTGAATAAGCCGGAGGACTCGCCTTTAGTTTCCACGAAACAGGTGGGCGTAACTATTTGGTCCTTACGAACGGTTTCCTTAAAGATAGATTGATACTCATCGAATGAGACGGAAACCATTTCTACATTTTCATTGCGGGAAGCGGAACGAAGCACATTGCTCAAACTCGCGTTTTGCATCCGGGAGTGCGCGTCATAACTTGCCCAAAAGCTAAGCAACACATATTTGCCTTTCATGTCCGAAAGTTCGGCTAACGGTTGCCCGGCAGACATAGATTGGATTTTGAAGTCCGGGGCTATGTCACCCACATTCAAACCGCCGGTCGGTTTGTCTTTTTCTACAAAAGAAGTCAAGGAACCAATTAGTAATACAACAAAAATCCATTTTACATATTTCATGTAACACGATTTTGGTTAATACTATCCGGGACTGTCCTTTTTGGCAGTGATTTCTTCCCGGAATGTCATCTTCTCAGACCTTGCAATGAGAGGAATTCATTGATACTCAAAGCCTTTAATTCTGAAATCGGGTGCAAAGGTAAGTAATTCTTAAAGAAACTTCCAAATAAACAAGCGATTTTCTCACTTTTTCAGTGCAATTTTTTATGTTATTTAGCATAAAAGGCGGGATTTTTCCTTACTTTTGTGGCTTGTTATCCTATTAATAGACAACTTATGAAACCATTAAGTACAGAACTTATCCTGATCCGCGTAACAGGTGAAGACCGTCCGGGACTGACGGCTTCGGTTACAGAAATTCTTGCCAAGTACGATGCAACTATCCTTGACATCGGACAAGCCGACATCCATAACACCCTGTCGTTAGGTATTTTATGTAAGACGGAAGAACAACATTCCGGCTTTATCATGAAAGAGCTGCTTTTCAAGGCATCGTCCTTGGGTGTCACCATCCGTTTCTACCCTATTACAGCAAAAGAATATGAGGACTGGGTGAGCATGCAGGGCAAGAACCGTTACATTCTCACGTTGCTCGGACGTAAGTTGTCTGCCCGTCAGATTTCGGCGGTGACCCGTATTCTGGCGGAGCAAGGAATGAACATTGATGCCATCAAACGTCTTACGGGGCGTATTCCGTTGGACGAATGCGATACAAAGACGCGTGCCTGCATTGAATTTTCCGTACGAGGCACCCCTAAAGACCGTATCGGCATGCAAGAAGAACTGATGCGGCTGGCCAGTGAGCTGGAAATGGATTTCTCTTTCCAACTGGATAATATGTATCGCCGTATGCGCCGCCTTATCTGTTTTGATATGGACTCCACACTGATAGAGACCGAAGTTATTGACGAACTGGCCATTCGTGCAGGTGTCGGCGAGCAGGTAAAGGCTATTACGGAACGTGCCATGCGGGGAGAAATAGACTTTACGGAGAGCTTCCGCGAGCGGGTGGCATTATTGAAAGGATTGGACGAGTCTGTCATGCAGGAGATTGCCGAGAACCTGCCTATTACGGAGGGGGTCGACCGACTGATGTATGTTCTGAAGAAATATGGTTATAAAATAGCTATTCTTTCAGGTGGTTTCACTTACTTCGGGCATTATCTCCAGCAGAAATACGGCATTGACTATGTATATGCCAATGAACTGGAAATAGAGAATGGCAAACTGACCGGACGTTATCTCGGCGATGTGGTGGACGGCAAACGCAAAGCGGAACTGCTGCGTCTGATAGCGCAGGTTGAGAAAGTGGATATAGCACAGACCATTGCAGTAGGTGACGGAGCCAATGACTTGCCGATGCTGGGGATAGCCGGATTGGGCATCGCTTTTCATGCCAAGCCTAAAGTTGTGGCAAATGCCAAGCAGTCCATTAATACCATCGGCTTGGACGGAGTGCTTTATTTCTTGGGATTCAAGGATTCCTATATAGATATTCCGCGGTAAAATAAGTCCGTACGATAAAATTCACAGGCTCCTGCGATAATTAATTATCATAGGAGCCTGTTTTTTAAGCGGGCTTATTTTGTTCTGCCCCCGGTTTGCATTATCTTTGCAGCAAATATAAAGAAATACATGAAGTTTTCTGAACTAAATTTAAATGACAATGTGCTTGAAGCACTGGACGCAATGCGCTTTGACGAGTGCACTCCGATACAAGAAAAATCAATACCTGTTATACTCGAAGGCCGGGATTTGATAGCTGTTGCACAAACCGGGACCGGAAAAACAGCTGCCTATCTGTTACCTATATTGAACAAGCTTTCAGAAGGCGGGCATCCCGAAGATTCCATCAACTGTATAGTAATGGCCCCTACACGGGAACTGGCTCAGCAGATAGACCAGCAGATGGAAGGTTTCTCCTATTTCATGCCGGTGAGCAGCGTGGCCGTGTACGGCGGTAATGACGGAGTGCTTTTCGAGCAGCAAAAAAGAGGACTGACTTTGGGAGCGGATGTTGTAATCGCTACTCCGGGACGTCTGATAGCTCATCTCAGTCTGGGATATGTAGACCTTTCACGCGTTTCCTATTTCATTTTGGATGAAGCAGACCGTATGCTCGATATGGGATTTTATGATGACATTATGCAGATTGTGAAATTCCTGCCTAAGGAGCGTCAGACCATTATGTTTTCGGCTACGATGCCTGCCAAGATACAACAGTTGGCGCAAAACATTCTGCATAATCCGGCAGAAGTGAAACTTGCCGTTTCCAAACCTGCCGAGAAAATCGTACAGGCTGCCTATATATGCTATGAGAACCAGAAATTGGGTATCATCCGCAGTCTTTTCGCCGAGCAGACACCCGAACGTGTCATTATCTTCGCTTCTTCCAAGTTGAAAGTGAAAGAAGTGGCCAAAGCCCTGAAGCAAATGAAGCTGAACGTTGGGGAAATGCACTCCGACCTTGAGCAGGCGCAGCGTGAGGAAGTAATGTACGAGTTCAAGGCGGGACGAATCAATATTCTGGTTGCCACCGATATTGTGGCGCGCGGTATCGATATAGATGACATCCGTCTGGTTATCAATTATGATGTGCCGCATGACAGTGAAGATTACGTGCACCGCATCGGACGTACGGCACGTGCCAACAATGACGGTGTAGCCCTTACTTTCGTCAATGAAAAGGAACAGACGAATTTCAAGAGCATAGAGAATTTCCTGGAAAAAGAAATCTATAAGATACCTGTGCCGGAAGAGTTGGGTGAAGCTCCCGAATACAAGCCGCGCTCCAATGACGGACGCAAACGCAGCAGCTTTAAAGGCGGCGGACGCCGGAACAACGGAACCGGCAAAGGCGGCAACAGAAATAATAACAAACGCAGGGACGGCAGCAAAAAGCCCACTCAGGCAAAGAAGTAGGAATAATAAAAAAAGCGGAATTTATTCCGCTTTTTTTATGTCCATCCGATTATCGAATCCGATGGTAATATCTGCCAGACTATATACGGAGCTTTCCGGCACGCGTAAGGTTGCCTGATATTGGTAGCCTTTATTATCAACTCCCATAAAATTCATATCGGCAAGAATCATCTGGCTCAGAATATCTTCGGGAAAGATGCCGGCAAATGCCTTCTTGGTAATGTCTTTGCCATACAACATTCGTATGCCCTCATACACGCAGATATGTATAACATTGTCATAATAGACATTGTCCACGCTGATGCCACCCTCTGAATAGGATGAGCGGATAACTTTCATTGTCGAAGGGTTGACGTACACATATCCCCGGTAGCGTGTGCCTTTGTACATCACTACGCTGTCCTTTTTCACCACTTCCGTGGTGGGTATGACTTCCACTTCCTTGTTATCAAAGGCGAGTATATCCTCCGGATTTTCCGATTTATGCAGTTTTATAATCTCATCCGCCAATGAATGAAACCAGAAGCTGTATTCTGTCTGTCGGTCAATCTTGTAAGTCACGGTATGATTGCCGTACACATACATCGTATCTCGTATAATCTTGAATGATACGGGGATATTCTGAGGATCGGCATAGTATATGGTATCTCCTTCTATACGCATCAGGGGCAGTTCGGTTTCATCATTTATCCAGACACCCTGAAGCAGAGCCTTGGCCATAGCGTCTTCTTCGACTGTTTTTTGCTCTTTACCATTACCGCATGCAGCCAACGCTATGACGCAGCACAACTCTATTACGAGTTTTTTCATGTCTATCTCCTTCCTTTATTTACCTATACAGTGGTAGGTAAATCCAAGTTCTTCTATTTCTTTCTTTTCGTAGATATTACGACCGTCCAGTAACACCGGGGTTCTCATGGCTTTTTTGATAACGGCCCATGACGGCAGGCGGAATTCTTTCCATTCCGTCACCAGCATCAAGGTATCCGCATCGAGTGCGGCATCGTACATATCGGTGGCATAGCAGACGCTGTCGCCTATCCTGCGGCGGCACTCCGTCATGGCAGCCGGATCGTACACACGCACTTTACAACCGGCATTCAGCAACTTGTCAATCAGAATCAGCGAAGGCGCCTCGCGCATGTCGTCTGTTTCCGGCTTGAAAGCCAATCCCCACAAGGCAATTGTCTTATCGTGCAAATCGCCGTTGAAGTGGCGTTGAAGTTTTTCAAACAAGATGCTTTTCTGCTTTTCATTGACTTCCTCTACAGCCTGGAGCACACGCATCCGGTAACCGTTCTGTTCGGCGGTCTTGATTAATGCCTTTACGTCTTTCGGGAAGCACGAACCGCCATATCCGATGCCCGGATAGAGGAACTTACGGCCGATACGCGTATCGGAACCGATGCCGCTGCGTACCATATTGACGTCGGCTCCCACCAGCTCGCACAGGTTGGCAATGTCGTTCATGAAGCTGATGCGGGTGGCAAGCATGGAGTTGGCTGCGTATTTGGTCATTTCGGCAGACGGAATATCCATGAAGATAACGCGGAAGTTGTTCAGCAGAAACGGTTTGTAGAGTTTGCTCATCAGTTTCTTTGCACGTTCGGACTCCACTCCCACCACTACCCGGTCGGGGCTCATGAAGTCTGCTACCGCATTGCCTTCTTTCAGGAATTCGGGATTGGAAGCTACATCGAAGTCTATCTGTACTCCCCGCTTATCCAATTCGTTCTGGATAGCCATGCGCACCTTTCCGGCGGTGCCTACGGGCACGGTACTTTTGGTTACCACCAATACATATTTCGTCATGTTACGCCCGATGGTACGCGCCACTTCAAGCACATAACTCAGGTCTGCACTGCCATCCTCGTCGGGCGGAGTACCCACGGCGCTGAATATAACATCCACTTCGTTCAGGCAACTTTCCAGAGAAGTCGTGAATTGCAGGCGTCCTGCTTTCGCGTTCCGGTTTACCATTTCCTCCAATCCGTTTTCATAGATTGGGATAATACCCTGCTTCAATGCTTCTATCTTTTCGCTGTTTGTGTCGACGCAAATGACATTGACACCTATTTCAGCAAAACAAGTACCGGTTACCAAACCGACGTACCCCGTACCGACAATGGCTATCTTCATATCTTATTCAAAATATTCCGCATCTTTGAAAGATACGGCATGTCCGTCTTTCTCCGATAATATGAACTGAGATTCCGCAACCGGCCAGTCGATGCCTATGGTTTCATCATTGAAGCGAATCGACGCTTCCGCCTGCGGAGCATAACCGTTATCTACTTTGTAGGTAAAGATTGCCTCTTCGCTCAGTACCAGAAAGCCATGGGCAAATCCGCGGGGAATAAAGAACTGACGCTTGTTCTCTTCGCTCAGTTCCACGCTGATGTACTTGCCGAACGTAGGAGAAGAACGGCGTAAATCGACCGCAACATCCAAAACTTTACCTTTTATGACACGTACCAGTTTCGCCTGGCTGTATTCGCCTTTCTGATAATGCAACCCGCGCAGTACGCCGAAAGAGGATTTTGATTCGTTGTCCTGTACAAAATGTACATCGCCGATATTGGCACGGAATTCTTCTTCCTTAAAGGCTTCCATGAAGTAGCCGCGTGCATCATTGAACACTTTCGGTTCGATGATCCATACGCCGTCAATTTCTGTCTGTATGTAGTTCATTGCTTTAGAATGTTTTATGTATTTTCATTTGAAATCCGAAGTTGTCTCCGTATATATCTCCCATGTCCAAAGCGAGAGAGGCGTTGAAGTTCCAGCCTTTCCATCTTTCGGGAGAATAAGAGAACGAGGCATAGGCCGAAAAGTTCTCCAGAATATCCAGTGTGGGAGCACCGGGAGTACCCCATGTTCTGTTGTGGCTCATTTTGGCTATGTAGCTCCATTCGGAAGTTATTTGTCCGCTCCAGCCTATGTGCAGCGCTTTTATGCGGTTGTATTTGAACGTCATGTCACCGTCCCGGTTATAGATAGGCGAAGCAATCAACGGATTGGCTATCATCATGCCCCAATGCGCCCAGCCGGGGTAAAGACCGTTGTTGTAATAGTTGTCGGAACCGCCGGTCTTGTGTACGGGACCTTCTTCGGGTTCGTGCAAGCCGTGCAGCGGACCGCTCATATTGGTGGTCTGCAGGAACTCGAACACAACCGCATTGACGGGCTTGAAGTTGTTGAAGTTCATTTCAAGTCCCCACAATCCGTCCCAACCGTTCTGCTTGCCCATGGCGGAGAAGTCGTCGAAATGATTGCACAGGTATGCGCTGATAGAGAATTTATCGGAACGGTGGGTCAGCTTTATCTGTTCGCTGCCCAGGAAGTTGCCCTGATAGAAGTTGCTGTCGTTCCAGGGTTTGTCTTCACCGCCGGAGCCGGGGATAAATACTCTGAAATAATCTTTCAGCGTATTGCCCAGATTTACCGTGCTGCCGTCCGCATTCACCAGCGTTCCGCCGAATTGCGTATCGAGCGTCATGCCGATGTCGAGCTGCCATTTCCCGTTGGGCACACCGACGCGGACAAATCCTTCTTTATGATGATATTTGATATCTTTCGTGTACCAATGCCCTGCTCCTACCTTTCGTGCCTGGTAGTTGTTATCGGTGAACCATCCGTAAGAGATTTCACCTTTAATGGCGAAACGCGGAAGGACATACAAGTATTCGGGGATGCCTATCATTATTTGCGGAATCGGCCTCGCGTTGCCCGACCATGTCATGTCGCCGCTACTCAGAGCGTTATTCAGCAATGGCGCGCCTTTCTCGCGGCTTCCGGCAAAAATTCCCAGCCACTTGTAACGTGCATCTATATAGGCCTGCTGGATAAAAATATCCTTGTCGCCCTTGAAGTTCATGCCCACGGCAGCTACCATGTCCAGTTTTTCTTCGAACTTCCACTTGCCGAGCCGGTGTTTGTAGCCCAGTCCGCCCCGTATATACGTATTGTCGTAAATAGAGCCGAGTCCCTGTTGGTTGCTCACTTGCCACAAAGGAGTATTGTCGCCCGTGTGCACGGTGGCTCCGTATTCCACAAAAGGCGAAACCTGTGCCGTTGCCATACCGCTACCTGCAAGAATAATGGCCAACAAACAGATAGGAATACGCATTACGGCAAATAGTCTGTATTTGGTTAAGTGCTGACAGTTATCTGTGTTCATTATCGAATATATAATATAGTTTATAGTCCTAATTAAAGAGAAACGTAGAAAACGGTGCAAAAGTAGGAAAAAAATCTAATATATCGGTCATGGGCGATAAAGGAGTTTCCAAAGTTTGCCGTGTTTATAAATTCTTAGTAAGAAAAGCAGCCCGAAAGTGGCATATATCCGATAAAACCGCTACTTTTGTAGCATGATTGAATTAGCACAGCACATAGAAGCATTATTATTGGAGAATGATTGTGTCATTGTTCCGGGGTTGGGCGGATTTGTCGCTCACTACACTCCGGCAATGAGAGTGGCGGAAGAAAATACGTTTTTGCCCCCTACCCGCATCATCGGCTTCAATCCGCAACTGAAGATGAACGACGGGCTGTTGGTACAATCCTACATGGCTGTGTATGATACGGATTTTTCCGATGCCACCAGGATTGTAGGCAAATCGGTGAAAGAACTGCTGGCTCTTCTTCATGAGAATGGAAAAGCGGATTTGCCCAATATCGGCGAATTGCGCTATAACATTCATGATTCCTACGATTTCACACCTTACGACGATAAGCTTACTACTCCTTACTTATACGGGCTTGGCAGTTTTGAAATGCAGGAACTGGCAGTCTTGCATAAGCCCTGCCGGAACGGAAGCAAGACTATTCCTTTCGCACCGGTTGTCCGGGAAGAAAAGAAGCGTAAGTATGGGATGCGAATCAACACTTCTTATCTGGCGAATGCCGTTGCCATGATTGCCGTTGCGGCTCTGTTCTTTTTTCTTCCCGCACCTGTAGAAAACACCGAAGTGATGGAAGCCAACTATGCACGGTTGCTGCCCGGTGATTTGTTCGGGCAGATAGAAAAGCAGTCATTGGCCATCACTCCGATTGTCATCCATCAGCAGGAGACGGGTAAGAAGGCGAAAACCACCCGTAGCGCCGGCAAGAAACCGGTTGCTCCCGTTGCCGTAAAAGAAGTAAAAGTTCGTCAGCAGGCTGCAACAATTGCGGCTCAGCCTAAAGCAACGCCCACAGTTGCCGCTCCTGCCGTTCAAGCCGTAAAGACACCTTATCATATTATCATAGCCAGCGTGGGTTCTGAAAAAGACGCCGACACCATGGCACAGCAGTTGGTTGCCAAAGGTTATGCAGGAGCTAAAGCGATTATCGGCGACGGCAAGATGCGCGTCAGCATTCAGTCCTGTGCCACGGAGAAAGAGGCATACCGCGCCTTGAACCTGATTCGCCAGAATGAAGCATACAAAAGTGCCTGGGTTCTGAAAAGATAACTTTCTTCACAGTCAATTATTAACCATCAACTATTCCGACAATTCAATGAAACGTATCCGTTGCCCCAAATGTGAGAACTATCTGACTTTCGACGAAACAAAATATACGGAAGGCCAGTCCCTGGTATTTGTCTGCGAGAACTGTAAGAAGCAGTTCAGCATACGTTTGGGCAAGACAAAGATGAAAGCTCCGCAGAAAGAGGAGAATCCGGACGAAACCGAATACAAGGAAGCCTTCGGAAGCATTACGGTCATTGAGAATGTTTTCGGATTCAAGCAAGTGCTGCCGCTACAGGAGGGAGACAATAAAATCGGCCGCCGCTGCGTAGGGACGGTTGTCAATGTCCCGATAGAAACCTCGGACATGAGCATGGACCGTACGCACTGCATTATCAATGTGAAGCGCAACAAGCAAGGCAAGCTTGTCTATACCCTGCGCGACGCCCCCAGCCTGACGGGTACTTTCCTGAACAATGAAATTCTGGGTGATAAAGACCGTATCCGCATTGAAGACGGAGCCATTGTAACCATCGGCGCCACCACTTTTATTCTTCGGGCGGCGGAGTAAAGAGATTGCCTTTCCGGTTTATCCACCAATAGCGTATAAACAATACTCCGGTGAAGATGAGCGCAAGCGACAGCCCGGTATAGAACACCGAAATAAACGCGTCCGGCAATATATGGAACGAGCGCATCGTAATGCCGAACGTTATCATGAAGACCATTATAATCCAGCCTTTTACGTCAAAGAAAGAAAAAGGGCAGTTCTTCTCTTTCTTCTTTTCTCCGATACGTTTGGTGTGCTTGTAATAAAGCCTTTTGAAAACAAACAAAAAGAAGAGAAGGAACACGACTGTGGCCTCTCCTATCTTGAAAAGCCAGTATTGGGAATCTGTCAGCCATGTCATTATCCCTATCCTGAGGATATTGCCCCCGGCTATAATCCATACCACTCCGGCGGTAATAAGCAATACTTTTCTGTTTACTCCGTATTTCATGTTTCCGTTTTGTATAATCCTGCTGATACAGGGAACAAAGATAATGAAAATATGTTCGTAAATTCATATTGTGTACCTTGCTGGCGGTCAGTTGTATGCATGTACCAATAAATTTCTTTGCTTGGTACTGTCCGTACCACAGTTTGGTACGTGCCGTACCTTACTAAGGTACTGTCCGTACCACTGCGTGGTACAAGAGCTACCAACGGTTGGTATTCCCTGTACCACCTGCCGGTAGTTGAGGTATCCTGTGGTGGAATGCCGGCTACCCTGCGGTGGAATACCGACAAAGTGCTTACCAGTCGTATTCCTCGGTATACCGGTCGAACTGTATCTCCTCTTTCCAGCCATGCTTCCGGCATACCTGGCGGATGCACTCCTGCTGCTTCGGAGTAAGCCCCAGCTTCTGGTTGTGATACCGGTAATAGGGCGAATGGTTGAATATGGCTTCCAGATTGAGGTGAATGGCACGGGAGATGCGTGCGGGCATATCATCGTAAAGCTTCTTGAAGCCCCATGCCACCCGTATTTTCTTGTTGCTGCGGAAGTGCGGGCACTCCTTCCCTGCCGCCGGATAGCAGAGGGGGTTGATGACGGACAGCCGGATGTTTTGCGCCGTGGTGTATTGTGTCATACTGTGCCGCAGGCAGTTTTCGGCTTTCGGACATCGGGTGTTGAAGCACAATGTGTATTGGGCTGCTTGATTGTTTAAGTTGGAGTTGTTTTCCATTAGTTATCAGAATTTTGATGAATATCGCTTTATCCGGTAAAGATACGCGAAAAAATCCGGCCGGCACCATATAACGGTTGTTTTATTGGGTAGGTCGGGCATAAAAAAACAAGGCAAAGCCGAAGCCCTGCCCTGTTTTTCTTTTGTCATACCGGTTCTTTATCAGAGAATGCTTTTTACTGTTTCCAGCATACCCTTCTCCTGGATAGAGTTCAGGAAGCCGGTTACCATATCCGTCAGTCCCGGAATGGCGTTCAAGTCTCCGTGCTCGCCCCAGATGAGGTCTTTGGCTGCCAATACGCCTTCCGCTACTTTGCGGGTATCGCCTGTTGCCCAAAGGTCTTTCAGCAGTTGCATGATTTCGGGAGCGTCGTTCGGGGTGATTTCAGCGCCGTCGGCACGTACGCCGCCCTTGTAATATGTGATGATGGCGGCAAGACCGAGTACGAGGCCTTTCGGAAGTTCGCCCTTGCGTTCCAGATAAGTCTTCAAGCCCGGCAGGTCGCGGGTCTGGTATTTCGGGAAGGAATTCAGCATGATGCTGGTTACCTGGTGCTCTACGTAAGGATTGTCGAAACGTTCCAATACATCGGCGGCAAACTTCTTCAGTTCGTCCATAGGCAGGTTCAGTGTCTGCATCAGTTCGTCGAACTGTACTTTACGGACATACTTGCCGATAACGGGGTGGTTGCAGGCATCGCGCACGATGTTTACGCCGCTCAGGTAAGCCACCGGAGAAAGCACGGTGTGAGGACCGTTCAACAAGGTAACCTTTCTTTCGTGGTAAGGGGCTTCGGACTTCACGAAGAGTACATTCAATCCCGCCTTGTTTGCAGGGAATTCCTCTGCCAACTGGCGGAGAGAGAGATTCTCGGCTGCCTCGATAACCCACAGGTGGAAAATTTCGGCCTGTACAACCAGGTTGTCGGCATAACAGATTTTCTTCTGAATCTGCGCAATCTCCTTGCGCGGGAAGCCCGGAACGATGCGGTCTACCAGAGTGGCGCATACATAGCAGTACTTTGTAAACCAGGTCTTGAACTTCTCGTAATCCGCTCCGAAGTCTTCTTTCCACAGTTCGATGTACTGGTAGATACATTCTTTCAGGTGATGTCCGTTCAGGAAAATCAATTCGCAAGGCATGATGATAAGGCCTTTGCTCTTGTCGCCCTTGAACGTCTTGAAGCGACGGAACAGCAACTGGGTCAGCTTGCCCGGATAAGAAGATGCGGGGGCGTCGCTGAACTTGCAGTTCGGGTCGAACGCGATGCCGGCTTCCGTGGTGTTGGAGATAACGAAACGGATTTCTGGCTGGTCGGCAAGCGCCATGAATGCAGAGTTCTGAGAATAGGGATTCAATGCGCGGCTGATGCAGTCGATACGCGTGAGGCTGTTTACCGCTTCACCGTTCAAACGGCCCTGCAGGTTGACATGGTAAAGGCAGTCCTGGCCGTTCAGCCATTCCGCCATTCCTTTTTCGATAGGCTGAACCACTACAACACTGCCGTTGAAGTCGGTCTTTTGGTTCATGTTGTAAACAATCCAGTCTACAAATGCACGAAGGAAGTTACCTTCACCGAACTGGATGATTCGTTCGGGAGCAACGGACTTGGGAGCCGTCTGTTTGTTTAATGCTTTCATTTTGAAAATGATTTTAATTATGATTGTTGGATTATGATTGATAGTCTTTCTTACTATATGCAGGATTATTCAAACTCAAAATAGAAGTCGATGTTTTCCTTCATCAGGATGTCGATAGGCATATATTTTACGGCTGTGACCGGCTTTTTGAATACCACGTGATTGCACAGCGCTTTAATGCCGCAATAGCCTTGCAGTCCCGGCCGTTGCCCGATGAGATAGTTCACTTCGCCGTTTTTCAGGTGTTCCACATTCTTCTGAAGCAGGTCGTAGCCGACCAGTGCATCCAGCTTCAGATTCTTTTTCTGCAAGTAGTCCGCCACTTGATACACGCGTGAGTTGAACACGACCCCTAAAGTGGCTTTGGGATGTCCGGAGAAGAAAGCATCCAGCACTTCCTCGTTGGCGGCGGTGTCTTCCTTGTGGAGAACGACATCGTGTATAGTCAGGTTCTTGTGCTCGGCCGCAAGATACTGCATAAAGCCTTCCAGGCGCCGTTGCATCTGCACCTCGGCGGGGCTGTTCTTCTGATTGTTCAGGAAAAGTGCCAGCTCCTGCCCTTCGCGGTAGCGGCGCATCAGTATTTTGGCGGCGATGTATCCGCTGACCTTGGAGTCCTGGCCTATATAGCATAGTGCATGAGTCTGCTCCATATTGAAGTCGATGAAGGCATAAGGTATCTTTTTATCTTCCAGATACGACGTCAGCTTCAGGGTATCATCCTGAAAATTCGGGGCTATCAACACCCCGTCGGCAACAACGGATTGAAGTTGCGCACATGCCGTTTCATAGGACGCTTTATCCGCATGGCTGTAAAAAAGATAGTCCACCCCTACGTTAAACGGCCGCAGCTCTTGCGCGGCACGGTCTATGCCCGCCGCAACGGAGTGCCAGTAATCATGCTCTATATAATAAGGTATGATACATACTATATGGTAGCGCTTTTTTGCCGCCAGACCTATGGCAAACATGTTGGGATGATAATCGATTTCATCGAGGACTTTTTGAACCTTATCTCTGCTTGCACGGGATACGTCGCCCCGGTTATGAAGCACGCGGTCTACGGTTCCGGCAGAGACGCCGGCCATGCGTGCAATGTCTTTTATCGTATAATTCTTGTTTTCCATCTTCTCCCGCCCTAAGGTGTTTAAAGGTCTTACATTTAAAACTTAAATATTATAAATATTTGCCGCAAAGATACGAATTATTTTGTTTCTCCAAGTAAAATTTCTACTTTTGTGTTCGATAACGGTTAATAAAAGCAAAAAGCGTTATCGAGCCTATTAGCTTTACAATCAATACTATATAGGTGTAACGACAAGAAAGTAAAATTTTTAGATACTTAAAACACAAGAAGATGAAAAACTTTATGGACGAGAACTTCCTGTTGCAGACTGAAACCGCGCAGAAGTTGTACCACGAACATGCGGCTAAAATGCCGATTATCGACTATCACTGTCATTTAATTCCACAAATGGTAGCAGACGACTACCAATTCAAGTCACTGACGGAAATCTGGCTGGGCGGCGACCACTACAAGTGGCGTGCCATGCGCACCAACGGCGTGGACGAACGTTTCTGTACCGGCAAGGACACCACCGATTGGGAAAAGTTTGAGAAATGGGCGGAAACCGTACCTTATACTTTCCGCAATCCTTTGTATCACTGGACGCACCTGGAGTTGAAGACGGCATTCGGCATTGACAAGATTCTGAACCCCAAAACCGCACGTGAAATCTACGACGAATGTAACGAGAAACTGAAACAACCCGAATATTCTGCCCGCGGCATGATGCGCCGTTACCACGTGGAAACCGTGTGTACTACGGACGACCCCATTGACTCGCTGGAATATCATATCAAGACCCGTGAGAGCGGATTTGAGATAAAGATGCTTCCTACCTGGCGCCCCGACAAGGCGATGGCGGTGGAAGTTCCCGGCGATTTCCGTGCTTACGTAGAGAAGCTGGCGGAAGTAAGCGGTGTGACTATTTCTACTTTCGACGATATGATTGCCGCTTTGCGCAAGCGTCATGACTTCTTCGCCGCCCAGGGATGCAAGCTGTCCGACCACGGCATCGAAGAATTCTATGCGGAAGACTATACGGATGCGGAAATTAAGGCAATCTTCAATAAGGTATATGGCGGTACTGCACTGACTAAGGAAGAAATCCTGAAGTTCAAGTCGGCTATGCTGGTTGCCTTTGGCGAGATGGATTGGGAAAAGGGCTGGACACAGCAATTCCACTACGGGGCTATCCGCAACAACAACAGCAAGATGTTCAAACTGCTCGGCCCGGACACTGGTTTCGACTCTATCGGCGAGTTTACAACCGCCAAGGCGATGGCTAAATTCCTCGACCGTCTGAATTCGGAAGGCAAACTGACAAAGACCATTCTGTATAATCTGAACCCATGTGCCAATGAGGTAATCGCTACCATGTTGGGCAACTTCCAGGACGGTACTGTTGCCGGTAAGATTCAATTCGGTTCGGGATGGTGGTTCCTCGACCAGAAAGACGGTATGGAAAAACAGATGAATGCACTCTCCGTACTCGGCCTGCTGAGCCGTTTCGTAGGTATGCTGACAGACTCGCGTTCTTTCCTCTCCTATCCGCGTCATGAATATTTCCGCCGCACGTTGTGTAACCTCGTAGGCCGTGATGTGGAAAACGGTGAAATTCCCGTTTCCGAAATGGAACGCGTCAATCAGATGATTGAGGACATCAGTTATTACAACGCCAAGAAGTTCTTCCAGTTCTAAAAGACGGGAATGAGATAATTTTAAAATCAGCCCTTCCATGCTTGATACCTTATGGCAAGCGTGGAAGGGCTTTTCATTGGATACCGCTGAATTAAGCTTTCCTGTGCAGCAGATACCTTACAGGAGATATTCCATTATATCCGTGATGTTTTTTAACCGGATGAAGTTGGGATGCGCAATATCCCCATCATGGGTTTCATACTGCCAGGTGACGTGGTAAGGAATGTGGGCTGCATATCCGCCCAGCTCCAAAACCGGCAGTATGTCCGACTTGACGGAGTTTCCCAACATCAGGAAATTCTGCGGGGCGCATTCCACGGTGGTAAGTAGTTTCCGATAATCGGCTTCTTTCTTGTCACTCATTATCTCGATGTGGCGGAAGTAGTGCATCAATCCCGACTCCCGGACTTTTCTTCTTTGGTCGAACAGGTCTCCTTTGGTCGCCAGTACCAGCCTGTATTTTCCTTGCAGGCGGAGCAGCACCTCTTCCACCCCATCCAGAAGCGTTACGGGTCTTTGCAGAAGCTCCTGCCCCAACCTGACGATTTCTTTCACGCAATGCATGTTACCTTCTCCTCCGGTAATCCGGCAGGCTGTTTCAATCATGCTGAGCATCATGCTTTTCAAACCGTAGCCATACATGTGCAGGTTTTTCATCTCTGTCTTGAACAGTTCCTGCGAAACGGCACTCTGCGGTTGGTATGCTTTCAGTAAATCACAGAACTGATGCTCAAACTCCTGAAAATAAACCTCGTTTTCCCAAAGGGTATCGTCTGCATCGAATGCTACTACTTCTATTTTATCTTTCATACGTTGTCCGTTTTATTGTTATTGAGTATATTTGCTGCAAATATAAGTAATTAAAACATAACTATTAATCAGTAAAGGATGACTCAATCACCCCAAACTAATGCCAAAGGTTTCAGCAAAGCCTTTTGGGTAAGCAACACAGTAGAACTTTTTGAACGCATGGCATATTATGCCGTATTTATTGTTCTTACCATTTATCTGTCCAACATTTTAGGTTTTAACGATTTTGAAGCGAGTATGATTTCCGGTCTGTTTTCGGGCGGACTGTATCTGCTTCCCATTTTTACCGGAGCTTATGCCGACAAGATAGGTTTCCGTAAATCAATGATTATCGCATTTTCCTTACTGTCTGCAGGATATTTGGGTCTGGGCGTGCTGCCTACACTGCTGGAAGCTGCCGGACTGGTGGAATATGGCGAAGTTACGCGCTTTTCAGGGCTGGCCGACAGTAGCGAACGGTGGATGATTGTTCCCGTTTTGTTTGTCATCATGCTCGGCGGTTCGTTCATCAAATCTATCATATCCGCATCGGTTGCGAAAGAAACCACCGAAGCAACCCGCGCCCGTGGTTATTCAATCTTTTATATGATGGTGAACTTCGGTGCTTTTACCGGAAAGACCATTATCGACCCCTTGCGCAACGCTATCGGTGAGCAGGCCTATATCTATATCAACTTCTTCTCTGCCACAATGACTATTCTGGCGTTGCTGTCCGTTGTCCTTCTGTATAAATCGGCACATACGGCAGGCGAAGGTAAAAGTATGCGCGAAATAGGCCAAGGTTTTCTGCGCATCATCACCAACTGGCGTTTATTGATTCTTATCCTTATCGTAACTGGATTCTGGATGGTGCAGCAACAATTATATGCCACAATGCCCAAGTATGTTATCCGTATGGCGGGCGAAACGGCCAAGCCGGGCTGGATAGCCAATGTAAATCCTTTTGTTGTGGTTTGCTGTGTAAGTTTCATCACCAGGTGGATGGCAAAGCGTACGGCTATTACGTCCATGAACATCGGTATGTTCCTGATTCCTGTTTCCGCGTTACTGATGGCGTGTGGAAACCTGCTGGGCAACGAGATTATTTCCGGCATGAGCAATATTACATTGATGATGATACTCGGTACTGTAGTTCAAGCTTTGGCGGAATGCTTTATTTCTCCGCGCTATCTGGAATATTTCTCTTTACAGGCTCCTGAGGGAGAAGAAGGCATGTATCTCGGATTCAGCCATCTCCATTCTTTCCTATCCTCTATTTTCGGTTTTGGCATAGCGGGTGTATTGCTTACCAAATATTGTCCCGACCCGGCTTTATTTGCAACCCGGGAAGCTTGGGAAGCTGCCAGCGCCAATGCGCATTACATCTGGTATTACTTTGCGGGAATAGGATTGGTGGCTGCCATAGCGTTGCTGATTTTTGCCAAAACCACCGAATCCATCGACAAAAAGAAGAAAGTATAATCTTTTATATTGCATATTTTCGCTATATTTGTCGCCCGATGTAAAGACAGGTCGCATCCGGCATAAATTAAGCATGCTTAATTCTGTCCTCATGGCACTGTCTTTGAGGGGTGTCGAAATACACTTGATGATTTTTTAGGCACGGATTACACGGAAAAAAGAATAAAGAAAATCTGTGCTTTCCATGTAATCCGTGCCTAAAAAGAAACAAATAATAAGCGAATTTTAACATACCCTCTTTTTAATTAAGGAGATTAGAATGAAAGTAAGATTTATAAGCCTTGCAAGTGGTAGCAGTGGCAATTGCTATTATATAGGCACAGAAAAATACGGAATACTTATTGATGCCGGTATCGCTGTCCGTACCATAAAAAAAGGATTAAAAGAGGCAGGTATCAACATGGAAATGATACGTGCGGTGTTTGTTACCCATGACCATGCCGACCATATAAAAGCGGTAGGCGGATTGGGAGAAAAACTGAATATACCTATTTATACAACGGCACGCATTCACGAAGGTATTAATAAGAGTTATTGCATGACGGAGAAGTTGCATTCATCCGTCCGCTATCTGGAGAAACAACAGCCTATGCAACTGGAAGATTTCCGTATCGAATCTTTTGAAGTTCCTCATGACGGTACGGACAATGTGGGATATTGCATCGAGATAGACGGAAAGGTATTCTCTTTTCTTACCGACCTCGGAGAAATAACTCCTACCGCAGCACATTATATCTGCAAAGCCAACTATTTGATACTGGAAGCCAATTACGATGATGAAATGCTGCGTATGGGTACTTATCCCCAATACCTGAAAGAGCGCATAACCGGTCGTACCGGACACATGAGTAACATTGATACCGCAGAATTCCTTGCAGAAAATTTCACAGAACATCTGCAATACATCTGGCTTTGCCACCTAAGTAAAGATAACAATCACCCGGAACTGGCCTATAAAACCGTTGAATGGAAATTAAGAGAAAAAGGTATCATCGTAGGTAAAGACGTACAACTCTGCGCTTTAAAGAGAACTACGCCTTCCGAACTATATGAGTTTGAATAAAAATATACCGATTTCATCGAAAAAACTCCTGGAATTGTTTGCAAAATAAAATAAAAGGACTACCTTTGCACCCGCAAATGAGACATTGGCGATGCACTCTTAGCTCAGTTGGTAGAGCAACTGACTCTTAATCAGTGGGTCCAGGGTTCGAATCCCTGAGGGTGTACTTGAAATAAGGAGGTTTAAGCCTCCTTATTTTATTGGTTTACAGTAATTTAATTGATTAGACATTATGTAAATTGATGTCTAAAGGAGTATCAAAAGAGAGTATAATTGCATCAAATTAGGACACGGTATCGCAAAAAGTAATATTTGTGTGATACCAAATGTGATACCGGGTGTGATACCAAATGAAATCTTCCAATTTTCTCCTTATCTGCATTTATTAATCATACTTAAAGTAAAAGTATGAACAATGTATCTGTACGGCTCGTCTTTGATAGAAAGCATGTAGCCACCAAAAAACATCAGGCCTCTGTGCAAATGGAGATAACCTATCAGCGGAAACGCAAGTATATCGGAACAGGGATAAAGCTCTATTCCGATCAATGGAGTAAAGACATGAAAGTCAAAAATCACCCTCAATCATTGGTTTTTAATCAAAGGTTGAATGACATGGTAGCTGGGATATATGACTTGGCCTACCAAATGTCTTCCCAAAACATTCCTTTCACTTTTGAAAGATTAGAGCAGTATTTAGGCAATTCATCGTCTGAAGTTACAAGCTCATTCCTATCCTTTATGGAAAAGAGAATATGTGAGCGGCAAGTAAGTGATTCAACCAAACAAAGACAAAGATGTGTACTAAAGGCGCTGAAGGAGTTTGGTAGAATAAAAGACTTTGCTGATATTTGCTATGAAAATATTAGAGCATATGATGAATTTGCTAAGAAACGATGTAAGTGCCAATCTTCGGTATATAATTATCACAAGATACTGAAGATATTTGTAAGGGAAGCATACGCTGCCCATTTGATTTCGGAAAATCCATATCAAAATTTCAAGTTGGATCACGGTAAGCGCGTACTAAGACGGTTTCTAACAAAAGAAGAACTCATCAAGATTGAAACAAAACAGATTGATGACATTTGTTTAAGCCGTGTAAGAGATATTTTTCTATTTTGCTGTTATACTGGTTTGGCGTATGCAGATTTGGCGGCTTTTAATTTTAAAGACGCTGTAATGGCTAACGGAATGTATAGAATAAGAGATCACAGAATAAAAACAGGAACGCCTTATAATATATCGCTTATGGATAAGGCTATGGACATATTAAAGAAATATGACTTCAAATTACCTATTATATCTAACCAAAAGTATAATTTATATTTGAAAATATTAGGTGCGTTCTGTGAGATAAAAAAGAAGCTGACAAGTCACGTTGCCCGACATACTTTTGCAACTTCTATTGCATTGGCTAACGGAGTAAGAATTGAGGTTATAAGCAAAATGCTTGGGCATACAAATATTCAGACTACCCAATTATATGCGCATATATATCAATCTGAAGTTGATAAAGAATTTGAACGACTCAATAAGATTATATGAATATGAAATTTATAACCGTGAGAGAGGCTGCCGAACTTCTTCGTGTATCTTACAAAACCGTACAACGATACTTGGCTGAAGGAAGGATACCATACACTAAGCCAGCCGGACGAATATTGATAAAGGAACAAGACTTGATGAACTTCGTTAATATGACGAATAGATAAAATATATGCCTCGGTTACTTTGCACTGTGTGTCATTTATGACCTACCCAAATAGGTAAAAGCCCAGATTACTGTTTTGACATATGGTATTCATCCTAAGTGACCGGGGTATTTTCTTTTGTTAGAAGAAAGTGAATTATGATTTTAGGATAATCAAATCAAAATACATTAAACGGGTACGTTTATACTCTGGTTCCAGGTCCAGTTTCATGTATTCTATCTCCTCTGTAATATTTTCAAATATAAATTTAAATCCATTACGTTGATAAAAATCTATCACTTTTTCATTATTGGCGGCATCTACAATAATATAACGGCATCCAGTCTTATTTAATGGATCAATAAACCAACCTTTTATAAAAGACAAGATTTCATCACCAATATGTTTTCCGGCAAAAGAATCAAATACAGCCAATTGTCCAACCAATACAGCTGGATATTGAGAGTTGCGCTTGACGTTGGGTATTGGGCGATTTATTTTGTTTCTTATGCTCTTAGGTAAGGATGAAACGGGTAACATTGAATTGGACACAGTAAATGCCGCAACTAATTCTAAAGAAGTATTGGTCTTGACAAAACCGTATGATTTACCAAGTAATTGATTGGTGTAATTTTCAAAATCATCTTTGAAGAAGTTTTCAATATCCTTGTCGTGATTACATGAAAAATCAGAGCAATTCTCTATTAGAGTTCTGCTCCATTCAACAAATTCGCAATTATCTTCAATAAATGTACCCACTATTTGAATCTACGCAGGTTTGATTTTTCCAAAATCCTTTTGGTCATCTCTACTTCACGTGAAAAATCAACAGTTCCTCGTTTTTTTTCATTCTCACGGGCAATCTTTTCAAATTTTTCTGCGACTTTGCCGGTTAATGTTGGTATTGGTTTGATATAAACTGCCATAAATCAATTGTTTTGCAATACAAAGATACAACATTAGTTTTACTTTTTCTTGTATCACCATTAAAATCATCCTTATCAGCACTACTTTTAACACAATCAGTAGGATCAAGTTCAGTATTTATAGCAGCATTAACAAAAATGCGATGAGTAGCATTACTATTACTCACCGCATCATTTAGGTTAAGAACAACGCTTGTAGCCCTTATGAAAAGTTTTTATACATGCCAAGGGTTTTGATATGGGTCATAAGATGTTTGAAAGGTTGCCATCTGCCAGTCAGTAAGAGGTTCTTTCTTGTTATCAATTTTTCTCGGAATTTGAGGATTTAATTTTAATCTGGAAGCGTCTTTTAACCATTGCATAGAATGGTCGTAGTCATCAATTCGTACAGTACTGATATTGTTCGGAGAAATCAGTTTGTGCAACTCGTATAATGACAGTTGAACCATGTGGCGTTTCAAGTTGTAGTTTCTTGGGTCATGGTGTCTGATATTCCTTTCCAGTTCCGGTACATCAGCATTGGGATTGATAATAGGATAATAAATTTTTCCTTTATATTCTACATATTCGTGTTCTGACAATTCATAAGAATTGAGTGAAGGGTCATATTCTCCAATCATCCCCCAACAGTCAGACTCCATCGGATTGACCAAATAGTCATAATTATCCGTTGTTAGCAAGGTGAAGAATTTGCCTTCATATTCTACAACTTCCCATTCATTGTATGGAACGGTGTCCCACTTGTATGTATTAACCATTTCCCAGGCATTAACTTCCGGGATACGAATATCATTGAAATCTATGCCATTGGCGATGTCACATATATATGCCCGACCTAAGAACTTTGCCACATCTCCAGGCCGATAGTTTTTCATCTGGCTGTATTGTTCTATTTCTTCCAGGTTAAGTATTTCTTCTGTTTCGTGCCAATAAGAAGTAGGGCAAGGGGCTTTGTAGCCATTGATAGCTTGAATTACTTCGCATATTTTCCCGTCAAGGTAAAAATGGCATCCTATAGGATAACTGATTCTTCGATCATATTCAAAGATGAATTTACCGCGATTTAGTTCGCGTTCAATTTCGTAATTTTCAGTAAGGTAATCCATAATAGATGCTTCAGCGGCTTGTTCTGCCTGCACAAAACAAATATCTTTTCCACGGGTAAGCTGTAACAAGGCATCTTCTGTAATGATACCCAAATAATCATCCTTGTTTAAAAACCTTCTATACATAATTAATACTCAAAAGTGTTATAGACTGGTGCTGTATATGTTTCAATTGTTGTCTTTTGATTTTGGAACCGTCTCCATTCATTATTTAAGAATAACACAAGTACATAATCGAGAATATCCGATAAATGCCCGTATTTTTCTTCCTTACCACCTGTTTTCGGGTTCAAAACTTTCTTTTTGGCCTTGGTCCCATCAGAGTTCTTTTGTTGATAGACCATATCCTCGGTAAGTTTTCTGCATCTCATATCAATCATTACTTGCCATCCGTTAAAACCGTTAAGGATAGCGTTGACAAATTCAAGCCTGGTGGTTTGTGGCGGCTGTTTCTGGAGCAGTTTTATACGTGGTTTCAATACACTGTTTTTCATGTTATCTACTATAATAGTATAGTTATTGACCCCCTCTTCGGTTTGTGTGCTTCTTGCAGCACCAGAAGGGTCTCCTGTTACGATTATTCCGCCTAAATGCTGTCTGGAAAGATGCTTCTCTCGTATTTTAATAGCAAGTTTCGGAGTATTGTTCTCCTTTTCTTCCGGCTTGCCAATGTTTTCCTCAAGTACATATATCTTTTTGTTTGTAAAGTCAAACTGGAATTCCAGCTCACTCATGTATGGGGCTACATTGAAATCCCATCCAGATATTAATGGATTCATTGGGTTATAGACTTTTTCGCGTAACCCATCCACTAAATGCTTGGCACCATCAAAGTTCCAATAAGCGGCCATTTCGTTGACATCTACATATTGCCAGTTGCCATACAATAACCGTTCTCTGTCTGCCTTGTTAGAAATCCTCATTAAGCCATTCAAGTATTGTCTACGAAATTCAGAATCAGGATTATCATAAACACTAAAAGGAATGTACCGCTCATACTTTTTACATATCACATCGTTACCATCATCATCTAAAACGAATCTGGAACGGACCCATCCTAAGCAAGGGTTTGTACTCATAAGCATTTTAGGTACTACAAGGGTATTGGGGATATTCCAACGAATACGACTGAATAGGATTTCTACGGCTTTCTCATCAAGCTCACCGCATTCGTCCAGGAAACATCCGGAAAATTCAGATGAACCAAACCTTAAATATGATGGATCACTTGGCTGAAAGCTAAGTTCTTTCATGATTATCTTAGAGTCATTCCAAAATGTCATTTCTCCGGATAAATTGTTTATCTTATAATTAACCCCCTCTTTCAGTCCCCAATCTTTTGCAATCATACATATAGTATTCCATGTACTTTCCCGAAGGCTTTTTAGTGTCTTGCGCCCTACAACCATACGCATATTTGGCCATCTCAAACAACATGATATAAGCCAGCTGGCACCAAGAAAGGAGTTGTGGGTGACAGTGAAATCGTCTACTACATAAAGACCAGAAGGGTCATCTACAGTTATACATCTGCTTGTCTGTTCTCCTATATATTCTACATCAACGATTCGCTTTCCAAGTTCGCTTGCCCTACCATTAAACTCATATTTGGCTCTTTCTTTTTTTCTGGGGATAGATACAAGTTCAGGGTTTATTTTGGTTCTAAAATGAACATCATAACAATCGTTACATTGAATATATTCACCACCCTTCTTATATCCGGCTGCACCCTTCTTTATTGTTGCTACACCACCTAAAGAGCGCACTATAAAGGCTACATCTTCAGCTAATTGCTTGCTTATAGTTGAGTAAGACATGTGTCCTCTGTCGTCAACATACCCATCTGTATCCATAAGCCCCTGCATTAATTCAATGCGTTCTTCTACAGTAGCATATTTATATAAATCGGGAATGAATTTATTAATTGATGTGCATCCTGTAAGGTTCAACTTCTTGATCGCTTCGGCCAGTTTGTCTGAATAGATATAGTATTGAGTAGCTTTACTGTCTGCTTTTTTTGATATTTTAGACATATCATAACCGTATACGGTAAACCTGTCAACAATATCTTGATCCATTGTTGTCAATTCAGGATATTTCTTGGATATGCAACCGTCTCCCAATAAAGCCCCCAACACATAGGGCTCAATTATATTTTTGCGAGCGGCTGCTGTACTTATTGCAAACTTGACTGGAGATGTCAATGGAATTATCAAAGAACGACCCTTATATGACCCTTGTTTATGTTTTTCCACCCATTCAAAGATCCATTTTGTAGGCTTTACCCGCTCATTCATCTTATCTCCATTCAAATCTGTCCTTTTTGTACGCTTCCCGGCTTGATGCACATTCCATAAATGCCCTTCTGATGAATCTATACATGTGCCATCAATAAAATGTATTCTATAAAAATGATGTTTTTCCAAAGGATGTAGCCATACTACCTCTTGCGCCCCTCCAGTAATCGGATTTGTAATAAAATCTCCTACTTTTATGTCTTTTAGATACTTAAACCCTGTCGGCGTACATATTTTACTATCTAAAGGTAGCATTTTCCCGCCACCTGCTGCCCCACCCTCTAAAATGATTTGTGGAATATCGTCGTTACCACATTTTGTACATACTGGTTTATATGTTGCATTTCCGTTTCTATCTTTTCCGTTTTCTATATGTTCAATTTTACCACCACAAATAGGACATTCTGGTTGGAGGCATTTCCATACTTCATACTGTTTTGACGATGGTTGGAAATCTATGTTGAGATTGCTGGGAGGTATCAATCCTGTTGCCATACTCTTTCCATCTCTTTAAGGTTACTCAATGAGATGTGAAGAGTTTGACGTTTACTACTCTTGTTTTCAATTGTGATGACTCCCAATGTTTCCAGTTTCAATATGTGATGTTGAACTGTTGCGTGACTGACCACTTTTAGGTCTTTTGCCATTTCTCTGTAGGATTTGCTAATATGACAGCCATAGGTGTCTATCAGACATCTTACAAAATCCAATGTAAAATTTTGTCTTAATAAACTCATAGTGTAATCAAATTTGTTATATACCAATCAATAATAGAATAATGTACTGTATGCTTACGTTACATGTATATAAATAATAGAAGCCGGTCATAAAATTAACGACCAGCTTCTACAAAATGGAAGATATGATTATTAGTGTGAGTAAAGAAGTAAGAAATCAATTTTGTGCTTCGTTATAGATACGTTCAACTACAGCCCACAGTTCATCCGGCATTTGTTGTTCTGAAATAGCTTCGCATGACTTACGCATATAATCAAGTTCTTCACTGGTAAATTTCACAGCCAACGGGGTTTCTGCGTCTTTTTGAACATTCCATTCAATTCGTTTCTCTTCCTTTTTTTCTACTATTTCATACTCTTTCTTGTCCTGGTCTGAAATAGCTATTTTCCGAACTATTGACTTTTTTAGATTATAGTCCATAAAACTCCCACGCTCCGGGAAAATGGAAGGAATAAGCAATCTGTCTTTAATATGTAGATCCATAACTTATTAATATTTTATCAAGAATAGATATTTGTCACGCAACTGGTTGGAGAAAATGGGATTATTTTTTAATTACCAAGTAAAATATAATAGATAGTATAAAAACCAATGCTGACCAATAAATCTTATCCTTATTTAAGTCCCACCAGCTTAGTTCGGTCACTTTATCGGAGGACTGACTCAATTTATCAACTGTTTGGTATAAAGAGTCTATTTTCGATGATATTTGTGATATAGATGCAGCTAAAACTTCAGTTGATGTGATGTGTTCTGTATCTTGCTTGTTGATATTAGTTGTGCTTTGCTTAATTGGATATTGTTTTCCGGATGAATCTGGTACCGATAAATAGACTGTAGTGTTTTCTAATTTTAAATTGCTTAATTTATCAGATGTGATTTGAGATTGCTTGTCAATGTCTATATGTAGGGAATCCAGTGATTTGTGAATCCGTTGTAATTCACAGGAATAATCTGTGTACTGTTGCTGCTCAATGTTTTTAGAAGCAGCACATGAGCTGAGCAACAGCACGCCAATTGCAAAACCTATTATAGTTATTAGTTTCATACAATATTGATAGTTATAGATTCACCTCTTTTTTGTGCTGCTTCAATCTTTTTGTTGAGACAGTCTGAGGTATATCTGGATTCACTTAATCGCCCTACAGCAGAGTTATTTCCTACTAATATACATCCAGCACTATCTTTTGCTGTATTTCCACTATGTATAAGGATGCCTTCAAAATGAGGAACATCTAATAGCCTGGGAAGGTTACGGCCAAACTTGGGAGACCAATTGTAAATTACTTTATATTTGCCATACGGAATAGCAGATTCTCCATAAACTTTCTTCTCGCCATTGTCAAATACTCCGTTCTTGTTTTTATCTACAACTTTATCCTCCAGTGTATTGCAGAAAAATTTATTATCTATATATAGCCTGCCCACAGTATAGGTTTCTTTAGGCCACAAACGTTCTAATCTTAGTTCCATAGTTTTAATCTTTTATTTGTGATATTAATGTCGCGATCTTTATTCCACTTCTTCTTATATATTTACCAACCAGTTGTTTATCCATCTTTTTATCGTTACAGAAAGACAGTCCTATAATTCCAGCGGGTTTTTCTCCATCATATAGTGTAAGCAAAGCAATTTCATTAATGTCATTAGATTGAAATTTATAATATAGACGCTGGTCTATTTTATGAACATCTTCTATTCCACCATAAAAATATCCATCATCCAAAACTTTGGAAATAAGTTTATATTTTGACAAACTGAAATCTGCATAGTCTTCATCTACATTTTGAATACTATCCCTGACTTCCTCAAGTCGCATGGAACCAAAAAGGAACGGTAGTCCAGTAGTCAAGTTTTTACTTCCATTATGAAACTCAATAAGCCATGCGCGGTCTGCATTGGTTGTGAATATCATTTTTGATAAAATATGCCTAATGTCTGAATCTGCCGATAATCTTGTGGTTACAAGTTGATCATGTTGTTCTGTACTTATTTCAACCATACGATCCAAAAGATATTTGGGATTTAGTGCAAAGAATACGATGTAACCACTTAAAAATAAAAGAAACAACCCTTTTACAATACTGAAGAAGCCATATTTTTTTTGTAGACTGAGTAACTTTTGAAGCCACCCAATGCCTTTATTTAGTTGTTCCATATTAATGTGAAATAATTTGCACTGATTGAACTGGGATAAACCATTCTAATTCATCTGCAAATGGGGTGTTTAAACGTACCCATACACCTTTTGTCTTTTGATTTTGAATCTTGTTAATAATAACCCCATCTCTTCCTATTAACCTTTTTAATTTCCATTCTTTTAATAGAGGGGAAGCAATAATTGTGATTTTTCGTCCTACCATTTGTTTTTATTCAACACTGTTTTCATTATTAGATTGAGGAACAATGACATTGAAAGTAATTCCTGAGTCACCGTTTCCTCCTTTCAATTCAACTTTGCTCTCTTGAGCAACTTTAACAGGATACATTTCCATTAATGCTTTTGATGCTTGTACGGCCACAGAACGTAATGGTGCAGGTGAAAGCTTCGTTCCTCTCCTATCTGTATACACAGCTTTGGAAGTTTCATCTACAATTTGCAGTAATTTTTCTGTTAGGCGAGCTTTCATATCTACAGTTTCATAATTCGCAATGGCCCTCAACTGTACAATATAGTTCTGTATATCCTCCCGATTCAACAGCTCTTTAGCTTTTTTTCTAACTATTGTACTGGAATCGCCAAACACATCCTCGTAGCATTTTTTTTCATTGCCAACATAAGGATCACAGCCTAAAACATATAGTTCGCAAAAATCAATCTCCTGTTTATTTAAAGATTCTGGTTTTCTTAATTCCATCCTATTGCATTTATAAAAAGCCCAGCCGATATGTTCAACTGGGCTTGGTTTTTATATAAGAATAGGCAGCTAATACTTTATAAGTTTGTTTTTTAAGAATTACTTTCCAATAAATTTTTCATCACGATTTGCCTAAACAAATCTTTAATGCCATCCAACAAACTCTCCACGTCAGCAATGTTCTTTAATTTATCCCGGTTAAACTTGAATTGTAAATCATATCCAGATATTTCCATAATAGTTTCATGAGTGTCCTCTGTCATTACGGCACACACTACTCTATCGGAAAGAGTATTAAAGACCACTTCTGGTTCTAAACCTGCCATTTTAGCTTGTTGTTTTTCTTCCTCTGTAATCATTGCATTATATTTTAAAATGAATACGTGATTTTTCGGTTTTGGCCATAACCATACCATCACCATCTATACCGCAAGCGTTACGCATTCTTTTAGTGCATACCATTGCCACGTTGGTGGTTGCTGTTACATCCGCATCCGCGTCATGAGCATCATCCAACTCAATCCCAAACTTTTCAGCCATTATTTCCAGCTTGTAGCTTGTCATATCTTCTAAATGAGATAAAGCTAATTGTCCCAAAACAATGGTATCTATGTATAAGGGCTGGAAGTGTCCATAAAAATCGGTTGCTCCCCTCATTAGTTTTGCAAACTCTTTCATTTGCCCCCCATATTCCATCAATTGTTGCATAAACCCTATATCAAACCCAATATTTTGTCCTATCAAGAAAGGTTTTTTGTTTAGTCCTTTTGATAATGTATTTTTGCGGATGAATTCAATTACTTCAGATGCAACAACTTTGATGTCTACACCAAGTGATTCTAACATATCCATAGTGATAGCAGAATATGTTAGAGCCTTCTCCTCGTATTTCATTGGTACTTCATCGTCTTTATCAAATTTACTCTTTAGTACCTTGCGTTTAGATACACCCTTATCTGGCTGTTGGTTGTATGGATATATATATTTTACATATCTATCAATAGTTTCAAAAATGTCTATGCGTACTGCATGAATTGCAATTTGAGTACAAGCACAATCCTGACAGTTTAACCCGCCAGTTTCAAAGTCTAAAGTAAAAGCTACGATAATCGGCTTTTCATTATTCGGAGTTGCCATATTATTTTAATAAGTCTAATGTTAGTTGTTTGATTTTTTCTTCAAATTCTTTAAGGGAATAGTTATTTCTAATAATATAATCGTATTCCTTTAATGGTATTTCGGTACGGTCTAAATCCCGTTCACATCGCTTTTTGTCAACTCCACAACCAATACGATCACCAATGTTTCGGTCAAGATATACAGAAAATACAATAAACGAGTCTGGAAATTTCTCTTTCAAATATATCAATCCTTTCTCGTCAATAACATAGGTGCATATTTTATGTTTCGTTTGTTGTAGCGTGGCCCAGTACTCATATCCTCCAAAATTAGTGTAGGCTATCATTTCAGACGCGTCAGGCTTATCTTCAGGAGTAACAAACCAATGCTCTTTCCCATTTGTTTCCCCATCTCTCATTGGGCGCGTTGTGAATGATACAATAGTTGGGATGCCGTTTTCGGCCATAATGTTTGCCATTGTGGTTTTGCCACTTCCTGATGGTCCAACAATGGCAATGACAATAGGCATGTTTATTTCTATTTTCATAATATATCTATAATTGAAGATTTGTATAATTGAAGATTGTTTTCACCTGTAAAATCACTGTGTCTTACTTGTGCCGAACATATTAACATTTTATTTTTTGCACTTCCAAGAGGACCGCCCTTGCACAGTATTGCCCGGACATTAACCCATTCATCATTCCAAATAATCATTTCCACCAAATCATTATTTTGTTGTAATAATAATTTGCAAAAAATACGATTCTCTCCTGTTTTCTTGTCTTTGAATTTTTTCTCTTCAATATCTACAATACTGGCACAAACAGCCACCCTTTTCCCATCATAATCTGCTTTTTGTATATTTTTTAAAAGTGCCCAAGATGCTTTCCCTTTTATTTTAGGCTTTGCTTCTGAATTATCATAAATACGTTTATAATCAATGGCACCAATGCCACTGACAGCAATTTGCTGTTGACTCCAGAAATAATGCTTGCCTCTTAAATCTTCTGGAATATCTTTTTCTGCAATCTTAAACCCTAAGCATTGTGCTGCTTTTTCTAAAATAGCATATCGTTCTATAACAGATTGTGCGTTTTCTATCTTATCAAAGCATCCGGCTAATATCAAATGGCGAATATGCTTTGCATTGACGGGGCATTTGGTTGCTTCATCTGCGTTATCCGGATCATCCCAATATTGATATTTTTTCAGTTTATATCTAAATATTCTTTCTATAAAGTTCTCGATGGAAGTAAATTCTCCACGCAAGTCTCGTTCGTTAACAATCCATTCAGTTGCCTTTGCCCCCAACATTTTAATACGAGAAAGGGACCAAAAGATTTCGTCTGTTTTGTAATCAGTAAAAAAGGTTCCACCACTTACATTTATGTCTGGTGGCACTATTTTAGCGTTGCTGCATAACCCCATTTCACTCATTAATGTGGGTATTTCATCATCTTTTGCCCATTGAAGAGCTATAGTATAAAATGCTGTAGGGTAATTGGCTTTCAGATAGGCACCCGCATAAGCTGTAACTGCATAGGCAGTGGCATGGCTTCTATTAAAAAGATAAGAGCCAGCAACCTCAAACATGTGCCATATTGCTTCTGCATCTTCTTTGGGACACCCGTTATTTAATGCTCCAGCCATAAACTTGTCTCGTAAGGCAAGAATCTTGTCTACTTTTTTCTTGGATATAAGCTTCACCAATTTAACGCCTTCGCCTAAACTGAACTTTCCAACTTCACGTGCAATCTGTGCCAACTGTTCTTGGTAACACAGTACGCCGTAAGTATTCTTCATGGCATTGTAAGTTCCCCAAAGATACACAGGAGCAGCATCCCCTAACTTGCAATCCACATATTTATTTGCTGAACCGGAGTCTAATGTTGCTGGACGGAATAAGGCATTAGCTGCGATTAGATCTTCAATTTTATCAGGCTGCATACCAACTAAAAATTTAGTCATACCTTTTGAGGAAAACTGAAAGACATTTTGAGTATAGCCATTTTGTAACAATTGATACACTTTAGGATCGTCCAATCCGCTTTGCACTATATCCTGAAAGGTTATACCGGCATGATATTTATCATTGCAAATATTAATAACAGCTTGTAATTTTGACAGTTCCTTAATACCGAGACAGTCATTTTTTAGCAATCCTTGTTCGTCTAAAGAATATCCGTCAAATTCAGAAATTAGCATACCATCTATTTTCTTGATGGGGGTAAAATCAAAGCATTCAAGTTCTTGTCCATCTTTATAATCTGGAGTCACAAGTAGTGCAGAAGCATGAACTGAAGAAGAACGAGGCTGTCCCATCAAGGTACGAATATCTTCAATTACTTGTGGATATTCCATTATAAAACTATGTACTTTTTTATTGGTAGCAGCCATTGTAAACAGGTCTGTCCAACTCATATTGTCATCCTCAAATATAGCTGTGATATAATTAACTATATTTACCGGAACCCTGTGTACACGTGCTACGTCTTTTAATACCGCCTTTAATTTTAATGTTGTAAAAGTTCCGGCAGAGAATACACGCTGTTTGCCGTTATGATTATACCGATGTTCAATGTATTCCTTTACTTCTTGCCTACGGTCTGATTGGAAATCGACATCTACATCTGGAAGGGAACCACCAGGACCTTGCAAATAACCGCTGCCTACAAAACAATCTATGGCTTTCACCTTTGTTGAAGATGTTTTGTGCTTAACTGATATGACTTTCATATTTAATTAATTTAATCGTTTACCATAATAGTTGTCTTCTGCTTTATATGTCCTTTCAAAATCAATCAGGGCATATTCAGGAATAATCATTCGTTTAGTGATGAAAGCATCCGAAATGATACCCTCCAGAGTTCTACACCGGCTAAGGGCTACGTATAATTGCCCCGGACAAAAGGTACGAGATACGTGAATAGCTATTTTATCAAATGTAAGCCCTTGGCTTTTGTGTATGGTTATTGCCCAAGCCAACGTTAAGGGAAATTGAGTACATGAACCTATTTCTTCTTTCACAATCTCATTTTCTTTTAATATATATTGAGTATTGCTCCATGTGTGGCGCTCGAATTTTATAGTTTGACCATTATCCATACAGACTGTTACAATATTGTTTTTCAGTTCTTTTACAACCCCTAACATTCCGTTGTAATATCCTTTTTGTGTATCGTTGACTAATGACATAACTCTCGCGCCAACACGTAACTTTAAATGCAAATCACAAGGTATAGATGATTCCGGGAATTTATCTTTTATAGTTGCTTCATAAGTCTTTATATCTTGCTTACCCAATTTATCTGTATTTATTTTTTCAACTTCAGCCTTATGAGTACAAATATGGATATATTCACCATCATAGTTTTTGCTAATTTGACGATCCCTTAATTCACTCAATATCTCCAGTTCATCGGAAGTAACCTGATAGTTACGAATGTTATTGAGGATATTAATAAATTTTGGATCCGTTTGTCTGAATATTTTTGTTAGTTCTACGACATGAAATCCTGTCCGTTTAAAAACCAAAGCGTTGAAAAAGAAAAAGTCATCATAAAAGTTAGATAAAATTTTAATCTCCTGGCTTTTTGTTACTGGAGGCAATTGGAAAAGGTCTCCAAACATAACAATCTGCACACCGCCAAACGGTTCATCGCTTTCATATACCCACCTCAATTTACGGTCAACGACATCAAGTATATCGGGACGTACCATACTAATTTCATCAATGATAAGTACCTCCATTTGTAATAGCAATTCTACCTTGTATTCTGAAAATTTATTTTCAAGATGGTCGTAAGGGGTGATGGGACCAAAAGGAATACCAAACAAACTATGTAATGTAACCCCTCCAGCATTAATAGCTGCTATTCCCGTTGGGGCGGTTACCATACATTTTTTTCCAGAATGTTCAATGAGGTATTTTAAAAACGTAGTTTTTCCAGAACCAGCTTTACCGGTTATGAACACATTGTCTTGTGTATTTTGAACAAGGTTCATAACAAGTTCCATATCTTCAGTCAAAACCATATCTTCCATATTTACTTATTTTTCTATTTTTACATATAAAGCACAATGACACATATCTTTTTCTCTATAATCAGAACAGGGGCACTTGGTGTCTTCGCCGGTATTATGGCATGGACACATACCATTGTTCTTCTCACACATGGATAAGATTTTGTTAACCACCTTGTCGTTGGGATTAAGCTCCCATCCTACTTTTCTTAAAATTGGAATCATAATTAAATTTCATTTAGAGTAAATAAAAGATCTCGATTATCAAATTGAATATCATCATTAGCTTGTAGCTCGTCTGCATACACAACAATAGGTGCGTCTGTTCCCATGCGTTTTACAACCAATTGGGCGTCCTTATCTATTTTGTAAGTTTTATGATTTTCCAGCATTACTTCGACATATTGATTAGAATTTATATCTTCTCCTATTACCGTTACATCAGAGGGGTATAGCCCAGCACGTTCTGGAAGTAGGAAGCGTTCAAATAGCAAATTGTACTTTATTGGGTCTATCAAGGTTATACCCAACAGATATAAAACTAAACATCCGCCAGCAGACCCACGCCCACAACCTACTAAGATGCCGTTTTCTCTTGCCCAATTTACCGTATCGTATTGCACCAACATATAATCAACATTGTTGGTTGATTCTAAAACATATATCTCATGTTCTAACTGCTTACGGTAAATTTCTTCTTTTCCTTTAGGCACCAATTTGTTGAAGCCCTCTTTAAGCAGACTCAAAAACATCTCATGCCGATTGGCATATTTTGATTTTTCGTAATTGGTCATGTCATATTGCGGCATGAAATTACGGTCTGTTTCATATCTGGCCTTTGCCCCATTGGCTATTTGGACTGTGTTTTCACATGCCCAATTAAATATACCTTCCACATCCCATTTATCTTCATCAAATAAAGACGATATGGTCTGCCAGTGCTCGTCCAAATCTTTGAAATATTGATCGTCACTTTGTTCGTGGGCAGCACCTTCAGCTATTTTATTTAGAATAATTTTGTTTTTGGCATCATCTTTATCCAGGTAATAGCAGTCGCATATCAATACTGGAGGCAGTTCCCCCGTGTAGTATATATGGTCGAAATAATATTTAGTGGCATCTAATACTTTAATGTCAATACGCTCTGCTTTAAATTCAGATAAATCTAATTGGTAAAAACAATCGTCAAAATGCTCAAAAAACATATCAAGGCTATCCCAAACTTGTTTCAGCCAAAATGATGAATATTTACTGAACACAATTATGTTGCCAGCTCCATATTTTAAAAGGTCTTGCAGTTCAATAATTTTGTTTTCAGAATCCACGTTTATACATTTTTGTATTCTGAGTAAGTTTTGAAGCCCTTGCTGTGATTGGCAATATATTTTGGCATCTATTTTTTCGATGCCATCAGTAAATGTAAGAGAATACCCAAATATCCATTGAATTCCGGCCACTTCGCATTCTTTTTGAAGAATAAGGGTTGCTGCCATTGTATTATAATCACAAATGCCCAATGCCTTTTGACCTAAATGTTTGGTTTTTTTAATCCATTCTGTTAGTGAGAAACTGCCATTTAGTAATTCAAAAGGGGTATGTACTCCCAAATTAACAAATTCTTGATTATGAATCTGCTCTTTTCTTTTCCCTATGTATTTTAGGATTTGAAACTCAAAATCTTTCCTGATGTCATAATAATACCAGTTATCACCAAATTGAAACACAATGTAATTTATGCCCTCATCTTGCAGCGTTTGAATATTTTCCATTGTGTTGAATTTAACGTTATTGTCTGCATCGGTACGAAAAATAGACTTTATCATACCGGTATCTTCATAATACATTTTCCCGAAACCTATGATTTCAATCACGTCCTCATCTAAGATGTTGAAACACATCTTATTGTTATTTAGCCAATCTAATAAATCAGAACTCATATTTGAATCTTATTTAATTTATATTCTGTTAATGTTTTAAGCCTGAAGGCAAACGTATCGTATATCTCCCAAAAGTCCATACTATCAAAATCTTGGCTTGAATCTTCTATATCAGCAATATAGCAGTCAAAATATTCATTTAGCCGTTCTCCTGTTTTCTTTATGGCATCAACTGCATCTCCATCGTACCCTATGACAATTGTGTGTACTCTTTTTGATTGCAGTTTATATATTTGTATATCAGATATTTTCTTTCCAAAAGTGGCAACAATTGCTATATGCGTGTTATTGTATAGATTTAGTTTTCTGGTTAGGGATATAACATCAAATACCCCTTCTACAAGAATTACGGTATCGGTTTCTCCTTCGATTATAGTATCGTAATTATACAGTAACTTGACAAAATCATTTTCAGTACTGTTTCTATATCGCATGATTTGGAATTTTCCATTACGTCTTGCTTTCCTATTATACTCATCAATGTCTGTTTTATTCCAAATATGACGAGAAATATAACCAACAACATCGCCAGTATCTATAATGGGAAATATTACATAATCATCAAATTTAAAATTCATGTGACGCGTGGTGCCGACTGGGAAATATTCGTAATCATCTTCTGTAAACCCCCTTTGATTTAAATACTTGTTAAAATGAGTACGTTTGTAATATTCTGGCATTTCTACTATACAAAGAGAATCATCTATTTCTTTCTCTTCATCTCCTAAAAAAGAGAAACTATTGATATGCTTATCGCCGTTTAAATCAAATGTCTCCGTTACAATCAGATCCTGGCGGCCTATATCTGTCAATAGCTGATCTAATGTTTGAGTTGAATGCCCACATGAAAAACAATGAGCCATGAATGGCTTTTTCCTTTCGGTCGGCTTACCTATATATATACCGTATTTCCCTCCCTCGTGTCCACAGTAAGGACATTGAGGAACAATCAAATTTTTTCCGCTGCCATCAGGCTTTGCATGCAATTCAATCGAAAGTTCTTGAATTATATGCTCTTTTTCTTCTTTACTCAGTTCCATATTATGCTACCTTGGTAATATTCAAAGTTCTTTCTCTATCATAGAAGCGCTCATTCTCATAATCAGTAGCGATTTTGAACGGGTCTCCTTTTTTAAAGAAACGTGATTTAGCAACATTTAAACGCATTGTATTTTCGCGCATTTCGTTAGTACTTTGATTAAGCGTTATAAGGTGGGTAATAGGCCGAGATAACCCCTTAGCCTCCGCACAATTGTATTCTGTTAATACATTCTGCTCATCATTAAGCCAATCCCTATTTTCTATAGTTGCCTGATAAGTCACAACCATCCATACATTTTCGTCTCCTGCCAAATCCTTCAGGTCATTTGCTACAGCAACACGTTTATGCCGTTCACCATTTTCTGACCATTTTCTACCGCTGGAATCCGTCAATAGATCCATAGAGTCGATAATCACTACATCCGGTGATACTCCATATAGTTTTCTGTATTCGGTTATTCCGTTTTTTATATCGATTGTTGATACCTGGTTAGCAAATTTTGGAAAAGACTTTACTTTCAATGTGCCGGACATGGCCTTTACTTCTTGTATCATTCGTTCTATCTCCCGGTCTTTTAAAGTTCCGGTACTATATCGGTAGGAATTACAAGATACAAGTGATGCAGAATACGCATCTACCACTTCATCCTCAGAACCTTCGAGCTGGAAGTGTAGTACATTGAGGCCGTCTATTTGAGATGCGCATTTGCCTATCCAACGTGCAGCATGACTTTTTCCAACTCCTGTGGGAGCCAAAAAACACGTAAGCTGTGTACGTAAATCGCGCCCGCTATTCATTTCGTCTAAGCCGTCTATGTAAAATCTGGTGATAGGCTTTAGCTTTGCTTCTTGATTGTGCTTTTCTCGGTTACGTTTAAAGCGTGACTCAAAAGTTTCTGCTACATCAATGAAAGAGTTTGGGCGTAAAGTAAAATTATTCTGCCATTCAGCAAATGATTGGAGTAACTTGATTGCTTTGTTACGATCTTGTTTTGCATATAGTTCACCGACCTCTTTGTAAGTCTTTTGAAATTTTACTTGTCTCAAATAATTTTCAAATTGCTCTAATACAACATCCGGTTCAACACCTTCTGCACAATCCTTTATATCTTCTAATAAAGCAGACACTTCCCTGTTGATAGACACTATTTGGCTGATAATGTTTAACGTGGGAGCAGATTTGTGTTCTACGAAGTATCTACGCAAACATTCATGTAATGCTTGAAAAGCCTTATCAGGCAGATATGATTTTTGCATGTGTTCGCATACTAAGTTGCATACATAATCGTGTGCAAAGCATGCGTAATACAATTCAAACAAAAAATCTTCTGTTAATACGTTATCTTCTTTTGCCATATTCTTCGAGTCTTATTCGGTATAATTCCGGATATTTGATTGCAGTCTCTTGTTTACATTTCTCTACATTCGTACACATTTGGCATGCCGGAGAGAACGGACTCCACATTAAAGTAGATGTGGAGCAGATGACAAAACCAATATCAGTATTAATACCACGTTTTTTGGTGCATTCTTCAGAAGGCATATAAATATATTTAGCTTGAGGATGCTCCCTTTTGTTAACTAATGAATTCAGATACTCTCTGGTCAATTGGGCTTCAGATAACCATTTGTCTTCGGAATATACCTTAGACTTAGAATACATTGATAGATATTTTTGAAGAGCTGTAGGACCAAATGCTTTTGGGGCCAATGTCCGTTGATATTGGGCGTTTCTATTTTTATGAAGCTGAAACACACAATAATCTACAAGCCGTGAAATATTAAATTCTCCACCGCATATTTGTGTAAAGTCAACAATAAATTTGGATAGTTGGCGTTGGGCTTGCCCTCCTTCAGGAAACGAGAAAGAGGGGTCCACCAAACGTCTGGCTATTTCCGTATATATTGTCTTAATCTGTTTCGTCAGTCGTTCTTCTTTTTCCATCACGAGTCAATAGTTGTTGAAGTTGTTGACGCGCCAAGAATAATCGACTTTTGACAGTTTCAATATTACGAGAATCTAAGGCACCGTTCCGATATTCAATTTCTGCAATTTCTTTGAGCTTGTACCCTGCTTGTTGATATAAAAGCGCATTCCGATATTGAGGCTTTAGCTGTTTTAAAGCTGCTAAAATATCATCATTGTAAAGCTTTTTGTAATTGTCTATTCCCATAGCGTTAGAACTAACTTCATCAAAATCTATAATAGATTTATCCGAAGAGAATGTTTCCACATCGTTGTCATCGTTTAGCATATTTTGATGACGTTTTTTGCGCTGGTCCAAATCAAACACGCATCGTTTGGTCACAATATGAAGCCATGTCTGTATCGAACGCTCAGGATTATATGTTTCAATATATTTATACATGTTTGTAAGCACTTCTATATAATTATCTTCCACATCGGAATTATTAAAAGTATAGCGCATACACAACTTGTATATCATTCGGTTATACGGTGTTACGTATTTATCAAATAAGGCTTTTCGCCGTGCAGCTATCTCATCACTGATTACTGTTGTTCCTTCGGTAGCCGCTGAGTATGTCTTTTCCACGCCTCTTGAACATTGAGCACAAACAAGTGATCTGAGTTCATCAATTTGTGGACATTACAATACTGCTTCCACTTATTGTTACTGGAGATAAAGTTATTTCTTACCTCGTTGTCTGTTGGTTGGGGGCATTTGCTGAGAAATTCATAAAAATCTCCCAGCAATTTGCCCAACACCATTAAATGGGGCTGGCCTTCTCTTTGTTGCCTACGCCTTATGTTTCTTGCGTAACTCATTTTCTGTCTAAAGTTTATATATTCTTACATAATATTTGAAAATGTGAGTTGCATCAGCCATATTGTCGTCAACTGGTGTAATATTCCAGCGCTTAATGCAATACTCAATCATCTTCTTTTTATCAGCTTTTCCGTCACCGGTAGCCCATTTTTTTACTGTGCTAACGTTTATGAATTTGGGTTCTGGGAGTCCAAGCTGGGCGCATATCAGATATAAGATTCCTCTAAATTCAGATAGCTTTCGTGCTGCAATGAAGTGTTTTGACACACAAACATCTTCAGCAACGATTAATTTGATATTATATTTATGGATAAAATCAACCAATGTGTCATAAAACATTTTATGATGTTCAATCGCATTTTTACTTTTTCTTTGAGTGAAATTCCATGTTCCTGATTCATGTGTTGAATAATACCCACAGTGCTCTGCTATATCCAAAGCAAGCACATTATCACGTGTAATTTGATTTACTGACTCATTTCCTGTATTTTTTAATTCATTAAGCATCTATAAATGAAATACCGTTAAGTTTATTGACTACAGTCTTATACGGATAATTCTCAGCTATGTTTCCATGACTTACCACCAAAGACGTAATCTGTAATTGATTCAGGGCATCAAAGATGTTAGAAAGCCCTTGCTCATCAGTTGCTTCCAATATCTCATCTAAAATCAAAAGGTCCAGACCTTTATTATCATCACAATTGATATTAGTGAGTTTGTGCATTGCTAAGATATTTGCCAAATTTACCCGTGCCTTTTCTCCTTCTGAGAATTTGTCAAAAGAGCCACAGTCTACACCATCACGAATAATAGAGATAGAAATTTTGTCTCTTATTTTTCCGCTCTTTAAAACAGTGAATCCTGAAAAAGCAATACGAATATCACTACCGATTGCCTCCAAAAACTCATTCGTTATGTGACTGAGAGCATCAATCTTTGTGTTGGCCAAATGAGTCTTGAATTCGATAAAAGTTGCTTCTTGCTCTTTATATGAATTTAGCTTTTGTTCGACGTTTTCTTTTTGGGAAATAGCTAATGTAAGCTCTTTCTCGTATTTTTTCTTGTTGGCTTTGAGTGTTTCAATCATATCCGTTTCAGAAGCGTTTTCAATGTCGTGAATGGATTCCTCGTATGATTGAATAGCACCATTGGCATTGTTGATGTTAAGCTCCGCCCTTTTAATTTCAGACTCTTGTCTTTGAATGGCTTCATCCAATATTGCATAAGCATCATCAAACAGGTTGACACGTACTTCTTCAATTGATTTTTGGAGGATATTCATTTGATTTTGGAGCGCTTGCATTTTGTTGGCCAAACTGGAGGCACCACGGGATAATTCGTCCAACGCCGTACAGGTTTCAGTAATTTTTGTGGACCATTCTATCTTACAATTATTCAAGCGATCCTGCTCTTGACGCGCTTTACGTCCTTCAGCCGTAATTTCTGCAATACTTCTTTCATTGGTTTCGATACTGTTGAGAATATCCTGTGACTCTCCTTTGCGGTCTTGTAATTTTAATTTAACGTCATTTATATCAATATCATTAGCCAATGTAAATTCGTGTTGACATTTGGGACACACAATAACTCCTGCAAGCTGTTTTTGCAGATCAGCAATGTCCGCTTCCAATTGAACACGTTGTGTCCTGAGTCTGCTGTTGTCTGTTTCCAACTTATTGACAGAACTCAACAACATATTGATTTTCTCTTCAGCTTTTGTAGATTTTTTATCAAAATCTTCTTGGAATTTTTCGTACTGTTTCAATAATTTATCATAAGAATCTTTTGCTATAACAATTTTTTTGTCATGCTGAGTGAGCTGTTTTTGCACTTCAGCATATTCTTTAGCTACAACCTCTAATTCTTTTTGATTTTTTATTGATATAGCAGCAAAGTTCCGAGGTAACGGTAAGGTGTGCGATGCAAAATTCTCTGAAATAATTTCAAAACATTCTTTTGCATCCTTTTTACCATTCTCTAATTTTTGTAATACTTTATCTGTTTTATCGTATTGGTCCAATATCTCATTGGCTTTGTTTATGAGAATGTTCTGTTCGCGAATATGATTTCGTTTATCAGCAATAGCCTTGTTCCAATTTGCTATACGCTCCGCTTTTTTCTGAGAACGTTCCGTAGATTCTGTGATAGCAGTATTGATTTGTTCCTGCAAGGTTTCTACACGACCAGTATGGTTGGCAACACTCAACTCTGCTTGTTTCAATAATTCCTGAATAGGCACCATGTCCTCTTGCAATGCTATAATAGACTCATCGACTATTACACCATTGCTAAAGCGGTTGATAATTTCTTTCTTTTCACGGTCTGAACTGGAAAGAAAAGACAGGTATTTGTGCTTAGAAAGAATGAAATTGGAAAAGATGTCTTCTTTTGTTAACCCCAATGTTTCTAAAATGAATTTGTTATAATCTGCAACACTTGCCTGCTCTATACATACTTCATTATCTTCAGTTTCGTTTGCACACACACAAACTTTAATAACTTGTGCCGCTTTACGAGAAATGATACGCTGAATGGTTAAACGCTGTCCTGTAGCAGTGTTTAAAAGTAAAAGAGAAACAATAGCTTCATTTTCTGCATCGTTAATTATTTCATCCATTTTAATTTTCCGAAGTGTTTCTCCTGTAATTCCAATAGCGATAGCTTCCAGCATAGCGGATTTTCCAGAACCATTTGAACCTTGTGAATCATTGTCCATATTGTTACCAAAAATCAGTGTTGTATGTTTTTGTAACAATTTATAATCCAATAGCTTAAAGGCACATAGATTTTTTGCATAAACTTGTATTAATGTCCACATATTAACTGATTTTATCGAGGTATTGCAACCCCATTTCTATATTTGAAATTCCTTTATTGGCACAAAAACTTGTATATTCTTGCTTGATGCCGGATTTGTCAAATTTTTTATCTAATGAATGAGATGTTGTTTCTGTAAGCGTTAGCTCTTCGGTTACGATTTCAACTTTTGTTGCTCCAGCTTCTAAGAGCTTCTGCTTATCAATGTTTACGGCTTCTTGAGTTGTACAATTTATCCTTGTTTTAATTTTGTATCTTCCGTCCGCCTTTATGTCATCCAGCTTATCCAGCAGCTTAGAATTTACTTGACTGGCGTTTATATCTAATACTTTGTAACGGACATTTACTTGATTCTTAACAAACTCATGGCTACCATCACTATATATAATAGTATAGCCTTTTTCTTCATCTTCACCGAAATTATGCTGCCTGGAAGAACCGATATATTCGATGTTTGTTCCTTTAATTGTACAACGGTTATGGTAATGTCCAACAAGAACTATATCAAAATCGCTGAAAATATTCGTAGGAAGTTCTTTTTCATTGGGCGTACTAAGCGCACCGTTGATGCCTTCGTGTATATAAAGTATATTGAAAACAGAATGGTTTAATTCAGTACGGACCATTTCTTTTAAACGATTGACAAAACTTCCATTCTCTGGAAAATAACTCATTATATACAGCTCTACATTATCGCTGATATTTATAATAGAATAGTCGTCTACTACATATACGTGAGGATATTCACTGAACAAATGGCTATAGCCTAAAATGGATTCTTGGTCAACCTTACAATGATTTCCTTCTGCAATTGTAATAGTAATTCCTGAATTAATAGCTTTTATAATAGCTTGACGAACAGCCATTAAAGTGTCGAGTGTTTGGGAAGAACGTGATAACCACAAATCTCCACCAATTATTAAGTCTTCAATTTTATATTGGTCGCATATAAACAATGCTTCATCCCAATTTTTTTGAAACTCTGGAATGTTGTCCTTTGATACATGGATGTCATTGAACAACAAGGCACTTGGTATTTTATTGTTCATTGTGATTCAAATTAAAAAAGGGGTATGCTGGTATTTAGTATACCCCTTTTGTGGTGTTAAATAAATGGTTATCTTCTTCTACGTTCGGGACGTGCAGGCCGGCGTTCGCGAAGCGGGGTTGCTGCCGGCTCATCAGTGTCATCATTATGTTCACCCCGTCTACGGCCCGTATAAGCGGGGGCTGGTTCCGGTTCGGGTTCCGGTTCTGGAGTTGGTTCCGGTTCAAGAGTAGCTTCTTGAACAGAACTTGAATTTTCACCATCAGAATTAATGGTACTTGAATTCGCATCACTGCGGTTATTGCTATTCTTTGCAACTTCCAATGCGTCTTCAATATCGGTCAGCAAATCCTCATTTGTTTTATTACGAGTAACACGAACATTCAATTCATTGGTATCAATAAATTCTCGTATTGCATCACGTAATTCTTGACCTTCTTCGCTCTTATCACCAATTCCGCGTTCATTGAGATTTTCCCAAATATCCCATAATGAATCCAAATCATTGTCGGATGTCGCATCATTGTCGTTATCGTTACGTTCCTTTTTGTCAAATGAGAAATGAGACTTATCATCAGCCGGAAGTTCCATTTTAATTTTCTCAATGGCTTCTTCAATCTCTTTGCTACTCATAACATCCATTTCCATTTTCACATCATATTGTTTCAAGAATTCAATAGTTGCTTCCAAATGAAAACGTGAATAACGATAGATAGCGGATGGAATACGCTGCGTTTCCAATAAAGCCTTGATTTCTTCTTCAGACAAAGGATCCGCGCCTGAGAGCGTATCTATATTGAATGTGTAAGTCGTTTTCTTGTTTTCTTCTTTACGGGTAATTTCTACGGGAAAAGCGTCATTCACTGACGAGATCGGACACAGGCACTTGGGATTTTTCTCCAGAAGTTTTTTCCATATAGCCAATTTACGATCTTCCAAATCTTTGTACTGAGAATAAGACAGGGTTAGTAATTGGATTCCTTCGCTACGGTTAGCTAAATCCAAAACATACATGGCACGCTGAGAGTTCCATTTTATACCACCCTCAAAGCCAGAGCCTTTAATCTTTTTCATCAGTTTTTCATCATCACCATACTTGTCTTCTGCAACTTGCAAATAAGTGTCAATCAAATCTACAGATAGTCCGGCATAGCTGGAGTGACAAACGTTTACAAAAAGCTGTTTGTCTTTTTTACCAGTGGAACGTGGGTTATCCAGTTTTAAAACTTGTGTTTTAATAGGATACTCGTATCCCTTACGTTCCAAAAGATAATTACCATCAGGCTGTTTTGTTGGAGCTAAGGGAAGAATTCGTACAGGATACGTGCCTACAGAATCAATACGGAAATGTTTGGTACGTTGAAATGACTGACTCTCACTTACACTTTTTTTGACTGCCTCTTCATAAGTCTCTTGGTTTTCCGCAAAGAGGTCATACGGATTTTGAATCATCTCTTCCATAAAATGAAATTATTTGTTTAATTTAGAGAGGGGAAGATTCCACTGTTCGGTATAAGCTCCAGCCCATAGTTCTTTTGCTTCTGGCATCTTGGTTGTTTCTTTTGGTGCAACCCTGATGCCCCATTCAGTGTTTACATGATGAATGATTCTCTCAATAACTTCATTCATCTCACTTGCTTTTTCATTTTTGAGGTTAAAGTATTCATACTTTTTGCCTCCGGGAAGATCACAGATATGGATTGGAGCGTAAATCTCTTCAAAATATCTGTATAGTGCATCTACTGGTGGGTGCGTAGGCAATTGTTCTGAAATTGTTTTCAGCACCACACCAAATAAATACTTCAATTGTGGTAGAGATTTGTTTTTGGTATTGTCCATAATAAGAACGGTATAGTCGCCATCTTTTAAATTTTCAATAGCCAATTCCATCTCTTGTTTTGCTGCCTTATTGTCCTGCACAATAAGGCGTGCTTGACCATGCAACATACTTTTGTTTTTCAAAGAACAGCGCAAAGATAATTACATCAATTTAACCAACAAAATAAAACCAACATTATTTTATAAATAAAAATATAATATACTGTATAATAGCATAATAACATATTATTTATTATTATATTGATTTTTATAAAATAAATATGTTATATCAAGAAAAGCAGTTTTGTCTTCTTCTCTCACAACACGGTACAACCTTTGATTTGTATTAGGATTATTTAGAGGCCCCTTATTAGATATATATGGCCCTAATTTGATATAATCAAAGTTGTTAGGGTCAATTTCCATAGGTAGCTTGTCTCTACCAGAATACCACCCAACTTTTAAATTGGAATGGTTAAAACGAAGATATTGTGCCAATATATTTATATACTTCGGATTTGCATCACCACCCATAAAAGATATGGCTGTTATTCCTCTGTTTTGGCATATCAGCTGTTCAAGTGCTTCTTGTGTTAATAATTTTCCTATATCTTGTGATAAATAAGAAGAGTGGCACCCGGCACAAGCGCACGGGCAACCACTTATATTTATTGCCAAAGTGATTTCATTGGGCAACTCTTGAAACACAATTTTTGTATCTACATATTTCATATCTGCGATTTACCATCACTGTATTGACGATTTAGCGCCTCTACTTGTCTATCACTTCCAAACGCTTTTATGGGGCGCAAATATCCAATAACACGCGTATATTGAGTTACATTGTGACTTCCACAACAGGGACAAGTATCAATAGGTCTTTTGATGATTTTGCCACAATCTTCACATTTACTATTGGGAATATTGAAAGTAAAATAATTGGTTCCATTAGCTATGGCGAAATCAATTAATTTCAGATACTGCTCTTTTGATAAGTGGTCTTCCAAATTAATATGAGCGGCTGACCCTCCATCTGTGTACTGATAGGTCTGATGACCATGTAATATAAATTTGTCCAATACTGAAGTATCATCGTGGGCATTATAAAAATATGAGTTATATAAATTCTCATCTTCTGGAACAACATATCCATCTTCTTTATCCCATTTATAATTCTTTCCTCCCAGCCCTTCTGCTGGCACAACTTCTGAATTAAACAGGAAAGGTCGTTTCCTGTCATGGATAGAATGCAGTTTATTTTGTTCTTTAATAGTGCCCAAAATGAGTTGAAGGAACTCAATATATTCTGGGTTATTACTTACTTTCATTCCCAGGAATTTAGCAGCTTCATTCAACCCATTGATGCCTATGGTGCTATATAATTTACTGATATAAATATAACCGCCATTGGAAGCGGCAAACATTCCCTTGTCTTCAAGGTCGTATAGCATTGTTTTAAAAGCAATATGATACTTATAGACTCTTTCAAGAATTTCTTTCAAGTAATTTTTAATAAAGGAAGTGTTTTCTTTCCATCCGCCATGTAACCCATAAGCCTTTGCGCAATTTTGTATTATTCTATTGATATTCAGAGTTATCACATTACAACTTCCTGTCATCACACCAGTCAAGCCAGAAGTGGGGCTAAAAGTGTTTTCTGCCAATTCATTTCTAAGCCGACAGCATGATGCAAGGCTGTCTGCACTATCGGAAATATAAGTAAAGAACGAGTGTCCTTCCGCATACATTTCGGCACAAAGTTGTTTGTATTTTAGATCGATTATATCCTTGCCATTGTGAACCATCGCAAAAGTTTCTACCGGAAAGGTTAATACTTGCTTTAAACGTATTTGATTAAACCATTTCATAAACATACGTTGTAATGTATCAATAGCTATCCATTCAGGCTTACTTCCATCCGGATAACAAAATTCTCCAAAGAGCGATGTGAAATACGTATGGTCATAATAAGAAATATTTGTAAATGGGCTTTGATAGCTGCGATTTCCAGCTGGCTGATTAACACCCCACACAAACTGTTTAAACGCTTTTAGGATATTATCACGCACTGTTCTTTTGATTAAACAATGTGGTGAGGAAGCTTCGCAATCCAGTTTTTCATACCATTTATCCCCAAACTCTTTAACAACATAATAATTCAATGCTATGAAATATTCGCCTACTGCCACAGCCCCTTTGCATTGGGAAGAAAGCAAGAAAACCAAGTTGGTAATTTGACCACTGAAAGATTGTAAATCGTTAGGTTCTGAAGGGGTTACACCATCAATGTTGCCTACACCTTCAGTCAATAGTGGATATAAACTGACAGCCATACAATATTGCTTTAACACAGGAGTAGACGCTTCATCGTGTGTATAAATAATATGGTGGTTTAGGTCTGCCTCATATTGTTTTGCTACTTCTGGAAATAGCATGTTCAATTCGTCTTTCATACGTTGACGTTGAATTATCCGGTTGGTCGTTTTATATACCTCTCCTTCCAGATTTGCTACATTTTTCATCGTTACATTAGCGTTCCCATCTGTTTCTGATGAAGAAGCAGCATTGTCTATTGATTGGCTGTATTGATTCATGTAATCAATACGCTCTTTGACAAATCGTGTATTTTTACGTTGCTCACGATATAAAATAAACGATTTGGCTATATCGTAATATCCCAATTGCATTAACGCCCGTTCCACATAATCTTGAATTACTTCAACGGGCACCGGCTTGTTGGCATAAACAAGACGAATTAGTTTATCAACGGACTTCACGATCTCTGGGTCATATTCTGTATGCTTACTATCAAAGGCTTTCTTTACAGCATTGCCTATTTTTACAATGTCAAAATTTACAATCTGACCATTTCTTTTTTGTACCTTCATTCTATTTTTCTATATTTTTCTACAGCTTCTTTAAATTGATGAGTTTTGGCGTATCCACAGCACTTCAGTTCGGGACAAAAACCACGATAAACACATGATGGAACACATTTGCTTACAAGAATTGGATCTATTTTTTCTAATTCATTCAGCATCAGCACCCATGCCTCTTTAGTTTCTTTGGAAGCACAATTGCATAACCTTACTCTTGAAATTGCCATTATTTCTTGTGCATTGGCGGTCATATCCATTTCATTCAACTCTCCTTGCATATGTTCTCCTCTGGGAATCTGTGACCCAGTACGATCTGGACGTTGCGTATGAACAAACTTCTCACAACCTATGTGATGCCGAACAAAATGTACTGTCACCCATTGAGGTACTTGTTCCCATGTCCATTCATATTCTAATAAACGAATAGGAGAATGCTCTGCCAATAGCATTTTAGCTTTCCATGAATTGGATGGTTCTTTATCAAGTGGTGGTTTGCCAACAGTTCTGCGTGCCGCATTTAATACACGATTCCAGGAAGTAACTGGACTTAATTTGGTTACTTTAGTCATGTTCTTTTATTTTAATAATGATTATTGCAGTCTATAATGAGACTTAAACGATACTTGACTTATGATATTTATAATAGCCACACTTGTCTCAAACTTTCAAAATTAAATATATTTGAGCAGTGTGGCTATTATAAAATTATACATGATTTTACTTGCCTCCTTTATCCAGCGAAGAAAATCAAAAGATGTATTAAAGGCCTAAATATTAGAATATATTAGGCGTGTAAATTACTGTTTTTAATAATATAAGAAGATTTTATTCATCAATTGATTTGCGAAAGTAAGAATAAAATATTTTATAACAATATTATATGTATTAAAAATATATTAATTTTTATATTTAATACATATCAATATATATACTTATTCATCCTTATATGTATATAATAAAGTTCTTTATTTTTATTTGTAATAACTGCATACGGTGGTCTTAGACCATATTTTCTATAATCTTTCAGACACCTCCAGTATTTTGTTTTCCGAAAGAATGTATCTTGGGAAGCGTATCCAATATGCTCTATTAGCTCAGGAGGCGGCTTGCTATACTTTAGAAATTCACACACATCCATTAACAATTTGTACTCTATTGGAGCTTCATGCTTCATTAAAAAACCTATTCGGGTCTCATCAAACTTTTTTAAACTATACCCTTTTGGCTTTCCGCCCTCTTTTTTTGATGACTTGCTCTTCTTGCTTTGTCGTGTTGCTTTCATCCTGTATTGTTTTTTGAAACAATGCTAACTGAGCATTTTGGCGTTGACTTTCAATGTCAACGCTTACATTAATAATTTTCATAATCTAAATAATATATGTCATTAAAAATCCGATGTATTCTGCGCATCCGTTATTACAATAGTCTACCACACAGTTGCGCTGTCCGCCTGAAATCACACAATGCCAGGAGCCATGTCCCTTATTATGAGAATAACCTATTTTGTACTTTGGAGGATCAATATTGTTAGGTAATGTAAAAATCACACCATTATGATGAGTGTGCAATTCTCCTTGGATGGACACGATTTTTCCTATTTGGCGGACATATACTTGAGTCGTAATTCCACAATTCTGAACTTTTATAGGGATCCAGCCGCTATCTTTGGGGTAATCTATTGTTTTAGCTAACAAATCGACACCATTTACAAATAATTTACCAATCACATGCACATCATTATTGAGAACTAAATCACCAATATTATTTTTGAAATGCAGATTCTTGTCTTCTGTATTCGAGTAGCCTATATAAGCAATTTGTTCCGAATTTTTATCTGCCCAATTAAGATAACTAACCAATTCATTATCTGTTTTTGAAAGAGTAGAATGTTTCAAACTTAAAAGAGAAGCGGCAACGCTTGATATTATTACCGAACCATTAAATGTACATTCTTTGCTTTTGCCAACAATACTAAGTGCCGCACCCCCCTTTCCATCACCGATTATGGTATCACGGTAATAAGAAGAACTGCCATTATACCCTAACATATTGATATTTAAGGTCCCTTTATCGGTCGCTACGGATGAATTATATATATGACTATTAGTAACAGTTACATTTCCCCCTTTTATAATATCGGAAGACAATGCCACCCTTAACACCATCCCATTAGAGTCAAGCGAAGCCAGTAAGTTATTGTTAACATGGAATTGAACAGCTCCTTTTTCTGTAATCGTAACTTTATAGACAGTTTTCTCATTTAATTGAGATTGGATATTTAGTGCACCAGAGCTACTATAAAAAACGCTGGCCTTAGAAGTTCCGGCCACTAAATTTACTCCTCTTTTAACAAACAGTTCCTTGTTAAATGTTGCGTCCCCATCTATAACAATATCTTTTTTAACGGTTTGCGATGGGTATGGAGAATCTATCATCAAAGCATATTTACCAAATAGCGCTTCCTTTAAACGGAGTGCGCTTCCATCAGACGCAATACTAATAAACTGTGGCGGCATCTTAGTCAATGTATCATTAGATACTGGAATATCCGCAGATATTGCGCATCCATACACATTACGCCCGATCTTATCACCGGAATCAGCGTATGACACTCTTTCCACAGAATTGTTTTCATACAAATACATTGGCCATTTTGAAGCTCCTGATGTTCCTGTAAAATAACGTATTTTCCCATTTATATACGCATACCCTGCACTGATATTTGTACCAGAGACTTGACACCCGCTAATAATAAAATTATCGCATCCGTCAAATATACCGGCGAATGCCAGCGCAAGGTCTTGCAGGTTCATAATGTCGTCAATATAAGTATAACGCCCGCCTGTTTGTGAAGTAAACTCTTTCATATTAAATATACAATACTTTAAATTTTTTTCCTGCAATACGATAACGATCTATATAAAAAGAAATCATTGCTGTAAACTCTTCTTGTGAAACTATCTTGGTATTTATAGTTGGGCAACTCACTACAAAGCTTACATTACCAGTTGGTGTTTTTTCATCTTTCCAGCGTAATGGGACTGATGGGTGTCCTTCAATCTCAGATTCACCTTCTTTGTATAAAGGGAACTGATTCATATCTTCATTGGAAGCTTCCCAATATATCGGAACCCCGTTCACAACACCATCTGAAATAACAATGCGTTCAGAAGTGTTTAAAAAATATTTACCAAATTTGCGGTTTAAAAAATATTCCATCATAATGACCTGAGAGGTCATTGCTGCTTCTATGCGTTTTTCATCAGCCCATGTCACCCACCCTATATTCAATGAATTCAACGGCTGCAAGATAGACTGAAGAAATAATATTAATTTACGACCGCCCAAATAATGAGGGACCAATTGGTTGACCAAACGATCCATATTGATACGATAACTTCTCATTCTGTTTCTAATTTTATCACAACCGCTTCCCGAAATGTCGGCAAGTTACTTTCTGCACCTTGTTTTGTACTTTGCTTAGCATATCCGCTGGACAAATAGCATTTTCTGTCTATTTTGGTTAATAAGCCAAGTTCGTCATTATCGTTGTATTGAGCAACAAATACCCCCTGCTCTACACTGGCTTCTTTATCTATGTAAACGTCTGTAACGTGTTCTACTTGCTGAATAGCATCTATGACCTTTTGTGAATAAACCAAAGAATCAAATTTCATATTCTCAATGAACTTTACAAGTGCATCATCTATGTTATCATAAAGTTCCTCTTTGGTAATTGCTCCGTCATAATATACGGTAAGTCTTGGGACCAGTACATCGCCTTTGCGGCTTATTACATTGCATTTTACACCAGCAAATTTGATTTGGTTAAGGTAGGCACGAGCAGCGACCAATTCTTCCCCTGACAATCTGGACAACGAGCTACCCTCCCCAGTAGCAACTTTCAATATTAAAATATTGTCTTTAAATTCTTCACTATAATATTCTTGATAAGACACATGAGTAATGATTCTTTTTGCAATGTCTTCAGTTGCATAATGAAATGCTGTACCTTCATCATTAACAACCAAATCATCACCATATTGCCATTTTAACATAGCATTGGCATAATACATTGGGGTACCATTAATTCGTTGGGTAAAAATTTTTGCAATATCTATTGTAAAAATATCTAACAATGTCTCAAATGAATAAATAGCAGCAGCTGTAACCCAAGTAAAAGAATTGATAATTGACATCTTTGAATCATTGGTCAACTCTGTTAACTCTAAATATTTATTTCTTGTTTCTACAGCTTCGTTGTATATTTCTGTTAATGTGCGACTCATGCTATATCTGAATTTTCATATTGATAAATAGTTCCGTTTATATTAAAAAGCCATGAACCTGATTCATTCCATGCGGGTTCATGAGTGATCACGTATATAGCTTCCATTCCGGTTGTTATTATATAATTCCCCCCATCGTCCCTTATGGGTTCTTTATATTCTCCAGAGGGCTGTATATCTAATATAACCTTACAATTTCTTCTTTGGTTATTGTGAGTTGCAATATATATTAGGTAATCATTAATAACCGATTTATTATAATAGTCTATGTTTTTCAACTCTAAAACTTCCAAACTCATATCTTGTATAGATAAAAGACTGGATATGCTCATATTAGACAGTTTTACTAAATATGTGCCTTTAAATAAAAATAGCCCTTGTAGGGATATATTGTTCTTTTCTGAAATAATTTCATCTACAACTAATGGTGTAGTAGGCATAATAAGCCCATTGATTGTAGACATATTCCAAGTTTTTAAGTTAAAGTCACCATACAATCTAATCTCTCTTTTTTCAACAACATTATCAAAGAAGTGTGTGTATGCTTTGTCAGTTGGCTCTAATAATATGTTTTCCAAATCGCTATTATCACCCCAATCTACAACCATACTTCCATCTCCTGATACTAACAAAGTTATTGAAGGGGAATCTGGAGATACACAGATAACGCACCTTAGTGTAGCACTTGTCTCTTTAAAGTACACATGTCTTTCTCCATTAACAGGGATAATATGTTCTGCTTTCATAGTATTTACTATATGATCATATATAGCAGAACCTTCATCCCAATATAATTCGTCATCTTCTTTTAATATCGAAGAAAAGGATAGTTCAGGGTTATTAGCTAATAAATTAAAAACCCCTTCAATGGAACCATATATGTTTAAAGCAACATCGAATATATTTTGATTATTTTTTACTTTATATATCTGCATCTGCTTCTGAAAAATCTAAATCTAACTCCAGATCTCCTGAGTAGGAATTAAAGGCAGCGTTGATGACATTAACCTTATCATTTTTGAACTCTGTTTGCAATTTTTCTGCTAAACCTGAGTGGGCTAAATTAGCATGGAGGTATTTAATCAGCCCCACACCAGATGTCGGGTATCTATAATTATTAGAAGGAACACACTGTAGTAATAAGTTTCTATTTTGAATATTGGCATTAATATTAGCCATATCAGAAATTCCACTGGCCCACAAATATGCTATACCTTCATTTAGTTGGATACAATAATTATCTTGACTTATAATTATAAACTGAGAAGCGCATAAATTCAAATCCTTAAAACCAAATAATTTCGTATGCACTTCAAACCATTCTGAATTGTTTGTAGGATTAACAATTACACGTTCGTTTCCTCCACTAAAATCTTTTACAATACATATCCTTATAGGCTTATATACTGGTGTGTAAGGTATTTCAACCTTTACCCCAACGGTATATAAAAGATTAGTATTAAAACTGGATGGTATGGTTATTTGAGCCGTTAAATATAGGTCTTTTTCTTCAAGCCATTTAAATGAATATTTCTTTGCCGCACCTTTGCTTTGTAGAATCATATCATTTGTGGCTGTATTTATTTGTATATCCTTTCTCATCAATATAGGTAATTAAAAGTAAAACTTTATTCCGCAGTTTGTACTATCAATATACCAAAGAATAGCTTCTTGATAAAATATTTGTTGATTTCAGCTTGTTATCTTGGGTAGAATATCAGTAGAACCTATAAAATCTACCCACATTCTACCGGGCGTCTAAAATCAGGTGTGTTTTTCTTCCTTTTTACAGCCTTCAAATCCCGAATAATCGTATTAGAAAGAACCTCTGAATACACCTCCGTAGTTCTGACGGAAGTATGACCTAACAGCTTTTGGACGGTGGTTATCGGAACACCCTGGTGAACAAGCAGGGTCGCACAAGTATGACGGGCTGTATGGTAGGTTATGTGCTTCCGTATCCTGGCAAGGGTAGCTAATTGGGCAAGATACTTATTGGCCTCTGAATTGGGTCCGATTTTAGCAAAATCAGTTACTATATCGTAACGTTCCAATACAGCCAATGCCTTACCCTCAAACAGAAGATGTAGCGGAAGTCTTATCTCCACATCTGTTTTGACAGACTTGAAATAAAGCCACCGCTTACCATTCACACGAATAATGTTCTCAGGTGTAAGCTGGCAGAAATCGGAATAGCGCAGACCGGTGTAACAGCAGAATAGGAAGGCATCGAGTACATGGCGAAGCCTTTTGTCGGAGACCTGCAAGTTCTCCAGCTTCCGCAGTTCATCCGGTGTCAGGAACTCTTTTCGCCCTTTTTCTTGCTTTATTTTGAATTTTCTGAAAGGATAAGCATCAGAGGGAATATAACCCTGATTAATGGCTTCATTCACTAATGTACGTAACTGCCTCATGTGTTTGGCAACTGTATTGACACTATTTCCTTTCTCTTTCAAATGCACTTCAAAATCCTTTAGAAAGGTATAAGTAATGTCTTTGAAATCCAATCCGGGACGGAACTCCTGAAGTACGGTTATCGTTGTCAGAAGATTTTCCTTGGTACTTCTTTTACGGTCGGATTCCTGCACATAGATTTTGGCAAATACGGGGAAAGTGACATTGACCGGCTTGTCTTTTCTGATAGCATCCTTCAGCAATGACAAGGTAACCGGAATGCCGCGCTTCCATAGGGATAACTCAATGGCTTGCAAGTGTAAAATAAACTCGAATAGCATTGTGTTCAGGTCATTCGCCTGAGGATGGTTACATACTTGAGAAGTTTGTTTATCCCAGTGTTCAGGTTTCAGATAAATGTTCGTTTTAAAGTATACTTTTCGTTGGTTAAGCAAGGCTTCAGCTTGCACAAGGGCCATTCCCTGTTTGTTTAGCTGCTTCTTTCGATTATACACTAAGCGGTATTTTATTTTATCCATTTTTAAGCCAAATGTACTTTTTTGGACGGGAAGCTACAAACCGATGTGGGAGAACTGATACCTGTGGCTACCTTTCAAAAGAATGGACTTTGGGATAAGA
>ERZ1673748.247-NODE-247-length-86098-cov-6.780319_pt1 | contig 86098 bp, 77 predicted proteins | sample MGYA00580196_ERZ1673748 | MGnify/ENA primary metagenome ERZ1673748 (study PRJEB41218, sample SAMN15661796) | gut metagenome | host: Homo sapiens | place: Canada: London | collected 2015-08-20/2019-03-30 | study: EMG produced TPA metagenomics assembly of...
ACCATGAAGAGCTGCTTGCGAAGAATGGGTTCTATGCAAACCTTTACAATTCGCAGTTTGAGGATATAGTTGCGTAACAGCCTTTGCGGGCGATATAAATTTATTGTAACAACACCTGAGTTGGCAAAACGGTTCAGGTGTTGTTTTTTTTCGAGGGAAAATCTCGTTACATTTTCCCGTCAGGCAAAAAAGCTCTCAGAGCAGAATGATCTGATGTTTGTCCCAGATCATTCATGTTATCCCAGGTTACTTGAGAGAAAAGAAAAAATTTGGTATGCTATTGAGAAGTAGAATCTTCGATAAGAAGCACGGGGGAAAATAATGAATTTAATTTTATGTGATGATGATAAAGTGTTTTTAAATAAACTGGAAATCAGAATTCGAGGTTTATGTCAGAAACATAAGATTGCAGTGAAAATGGAGTGCTACGTATCTGCGAAGGAGATGCTGGAAGGAATCAAAAATCTTGATGAGATTTCTGTTTTTTTTATTGATATCGATATGCCGGAAGTGAATGGATTTGAGGTTGCATCGTATCTGAAAAAGTGGAACAGAGAATGTTGTATTGTGTTTGTATCGAATAAGGATGATCTGGTGTTTCAGTCATTGGTGTATCATCCATTCTTTTTTATCCGCAAGGCACATCTGGATGAGGAACTGGAGCCGCAGTTGCTGGAACTGCAGAAAAAGGCAGGAAAGAAAGTTCCCCAAATAGAACTGCAGACAGGGCGTCAGAGTGTAAAACTTGCATTGCGTGATATCTGGTTTGTGGAGAGCGAGAAGAACTATCTGCTTTTCTATCGGGAAAAAGATACGAGGGATGAGGCGATTCGTGTAAGAATGAAAATGTCAGAAGCGGAGAAAAAACTAGAAGCGCATAAATTTGTAAGGACCCATAAAGGATATTTGGTTAACATGAACTATGTATATCGGTTGCGCGAAAAAGAACTTCTGCTATTGAACGGGAAAAGCATTCCTGTCAGCAGAAATTATCTGAATCAGGTTCGAATGAAAATTATGGGAGTGGTGATGGAATGAGTGCAGCATTTTGGAAGGTTTTTGAACTTGCAATTTCTGTTTGGGAAAACATACTTTTGTTGGAATTCTGCATGGATTTTATGCAGCAGAAACCCAGAGGGAAAAAAGGTAAAATTTTGTGGGGAATTGCAGTACTATTTGGGCTAATCTTTCCTGCGTTGGAAAAGTATCCTGCGTTATATGACAGGTGGGAAATGTGGATCACATTGATTTGGCTTTTTGTCTATTTGATGGTGGGTACACGGGGAAGTGTTCTGAGAAAGGTTACTGCAGCGGTAGTTGCGAGAGCAGTATTGATGATGGTAAACACAGCGATCCTTTTCGGCGGCAGTTTTGTCCTTCAAGAAAGTGTTGCATCGTTTATTCAAGATCAGGATACAGTAAGAATTGCGCTCGTGCTATTATCAAAAATTTCTTATTTTTTTGTTGGTAAATTACTAAATAGTCTTTTGTTTGAACGAGAGAATCTGATAAGCTGGCAATGGATTGCCATGGGATGCAACCTTGTTTTCTCAATTATTGCGGGAGATACTATGATTTTGGTAGTAAGAGATCTGCCAAGTGTGCAGATGCAGGAACAGAAATGGATTTTGCTGTGCGTATGCTGTATCTGGCTGATGTGCCTGATTATGTACTTTATAGTACAGCAAATGAGCAAGGATAATCAAACAAAGCTAGAATATGAACTGATGAAAGAAAAAGAGAAATATTCAAAGGAAAGTATGGAAATTATTACGAGAAGTAATGAAGAATTACGAGAATTTAAACATGATTTGAAAAATTATCTTTTACCTCTGCAAGAGGCAATGGAGACCATGCCGCAGTCGGAAATGGTAAAGGTATGGGAAAAAATTAATCAGAAAATTGAAGATGTGCAGACGCTGATTCAGACCGGAAACAGTTATGTGGATTCTATGATTAATACAAAAATTACTCTTGCGAGAAGTGAAAAAGTAGATGTGAAATGTACGATTCTGAGCAAAATGGAAGGAATTGATGATTTGGAGTTTTGCTCTGTGTTTGGAAATCTTATGGATAATGCGATTGAAGCAGAGCGGAAAGTTACAGAGAAGAAAGAAATTATAATTTTTGTAGAGGAAAAAATGGGATATCTTCGGTTGGAGATTCAAAACAAAATAGAGAAATCTGTTTTAAATGAAAATTCAAGTTTGAATACGACGAAGAAAGATACAAGCAGCCACGGGATTGGGCACAAAAGTGTAAAACGGACGATGCAAAAGGTAGGTGGCGCGTTAAAGTATTATGAGACAGGAGATTTGTTTTGCGCAGAGGCAGTGTTTCCGATAAAATGATATCAGTGTCAAAAGACCTTTTGATACCTACCTCATAGAACGCAATAAAAAAGACTTTGTTTGTATGAAGGAAGCAAAAAGAATGCGGATTTCAAAGGACAAAGTCTTATTTTTTGCCATCTGTACCGATTATCCCAGATAGAGCATGATATCCCAGATCCGTTGACGATGGAGAAAATTTTCGTTATGCTTCGAGTACAGAAGAGAAAGAACGAAATTTTGAAAAGAGGGGATATATGGGAAAGAAAGTGTTGGGAGTTCTGACGATATTGTTGATTCTTACGGGTTGTCAGAATATGGGGAATGAGTCAGAAAATTTGCAGCAGGTAAAAAAACAGGAAAATGGAGAAGAACGGAATATTTCTATCAGCAATGATGAAACGGAAACAAATGTGACACATGAAAATGATCAGGAATTAAGCGATGGTGAGCATATTAGTTTTCAGCTTGGCAGTCAGGCAAAAATTGATGCGGTTGTTGACATGCCTGACAAAAAATGGAACGAGTTTGAAAAATGTGTGATAGAAGTGGATGGATTTCAAGGAGAAAGTGTGTTCAATAAAATACTTGGGAAAATCCCGGAAAGTGGATTGGAAACAAGAAAAGGAGACACAGGAGAGCCGGATGTTTGTTATTCGTATGAGGGAATACTTGGCGAACAATTAAAAAATCAAAATGGAACGGTGTCTGTCAGCAATATATTAGGAGTAGAAACGGAAGAAGGAAAAAAAGTTTATTATAATTTACCTGTTGAATATATTACATCAGCCTATGGTGAAGGGATTTTAGTCAGAGACAATGAGCAGGAAATTTCATTGGAAGACGAAGAAAAGCTGATAGAGGAGGGAAAAGAGTTTGTTAGATGGATTGGAGACTGGGAAAAGGTTGAATTGACCAGTAAATACAGTTTTTCGTATAAACAGATGGAAAAACAGCAGGAATTAATGGAACAGGCAATCGAGAATGGAGAATTGCTAAAGCCTCAGAAGATTCAGAAATATGAGTGGTCAAAAGCAGATGATTGTTTACTGTTGTTTTTTCAGGGTTATCTGAATGGGATTCCCGTATTATGCAATGAAATTAACCGGCAGGATGATCTTTATATTCCGTCATCTAAAATACAGGCCGTTATAACAAAGGAAGGAATTCAATATCTTCAAGCAGTTAATCACTATGCTATTCGGGAAAAGGAACCGGTATCTCTTGTGGAAAAAGATATTATTTTGGAAACGCTGAGAAATAAGTATGATTTGGCAATTGCCGAGCCGATTACGCTGGATCAGATGAAACTGATTTATTACCCGATGACAACGGGAAGAAATGAAACGGGGCATTGGATGTGTGATATGATTCCTGCGTGGCAGTTTCGATTTATAGAAGATGAGATCGAACAGTATGTTTACATCAATGCACTGGATGGACGGGAAATTGCGGGGTGAGTTTGTCTGAGCTTTATGATTTACTCAAAGAATAAATTATTTTTGTGAAAGATGTGGCTCCGGGCTAAGCGGGGTCACATCTTTTATAGAGACGCAGAGAAGTTTCGAGGGATGGAATGTATCAACCAGTAAAACTATCTCGAAAATCAAAACAGAAAGAAGGTGATCTTTCATGAATTTTTTTCGAATGATAAAAATGGATTTTACGAGAATGCTTTTATCAGGAAAATTTTATTTTGCCATTGCAGGTGCGATGCTGGTTACTGTGTTGAACATCAGTCAGGAAGCAATGCAGAGCCGGTGGAATGTATCGGTATATTACCTGGTTGTCAGCAGCCATGGTGTGGGTGCATTTTTTGAAGTGTTTTCTGTGCTGGCTGTGCTGCCGTTTGCGCTGAGCTATTGGGAAGACAGCAGAAATGGCTATCTTAGATGCATTGAGACACGCATAGGGAGAACAGCGTATTGCTGGTCGCATCTGGTAGTGGCCTTTTTCGGCTCTGTGATCAGTATTTTTCTGGGAATGGCAGTTGTTTATGGCGTTTTGGCATTAAAAATACCGTGGATAAAAAAAGAAGAGCTTGAAACATTAACAGGCGGTTTAAACTATGGAAATGGACTCGTCCTGCCGTTTTACCTTGCCGCAAGATTTGGAATTGAGGCTGTCAAATATGCATTTATGGCAGTTTTTGCGCTTATGATATCGGGGAAAATAAAAAATCTGTTTGTGCTGGTCAGCACACCGGCTCTTTTTTATTATGCAAGCCAGCTTGTAGCAGAAGCGCTGCAGCTGCCGGGGCAGATGAGATGGTACCAGCTCCATGGGGGAAGTATCCAGAATTTTAAGGATTTTTTTGTGATAGCTGGTTATTTCCTCATTCTGACAGGAATGGAAGGTGTAATTTTCGTGCGAATGGTAAAGAGGAGGGAGCAGAATGGATAGAATACGGATGAGCCTTCGGGTATGTCAGATACGTTTGCGGAAAACATTCACAACACCACGGTTTTATGTTGCGCTGTTGTGGATTGCGATCCTTTTTCATGTAATGACGGTGGGTATTCGAGGCTTCTGCGAGCAGACCGGAGTTGATGTGACTTTTTGGATGCTGCCGTTTATGACCAGATATAATGGAGACCAGATTATCATCGTTCTTGGGGCTCTGCTGCTTTTCTGTGATGCTCCGTTTCTGGAACCGAACAGCGGGTGGCAGATTCTGCGGGCCGGGCGGAAAAGCTGGTTTTGGGGAAACATGCTATACATTGTGGTTGTTTCCTTTTTTTACACCATATGCTTAAGTATGATTCCGGTACTGCTTGTGTTTCCGAATGTAGGGTGGGAAACCGGATGGGGGAAGGTGATCAGTACGCTGGCTCAGACGAATGCGGCATATACCTTTGACCAGGAACCGTTGGATTATCTGATCCTTTCGCGATTTTCGCCGCAGGAGGCAATGGGGCTCACAATGCTTGCAATCTGGTGCCTGTCGGTTATGACAGGCGTTGTGAGTTATGCCGGAAATTTTCTGGTACACAGGGGATTTGGAATCGTCATCAACTGCGGCATCGCACTCACCGCGCTTCTGCTCAGCAAATTTTCCAACATCACAATCGGCTATTACTGCGCACCGCCGCTTTGGATGAACATTGCGAGCTACAAGTGGCAGGGGTATGGAAACGGGCCGTCGATGGCATATGTTTACAGTGTCTTTGCGATTGTCATCGGCGCATGCACGATCCTCTCGTATCTCGGGATTCGGAAAAAGGATCTGAACTTTGTGGAGGAAATCTGAAAGAATGGAAGAAAAGATAAGAATAGAAAACGTGACAAAAAAGTTTGGCAGCTACGCGGCGCTGGACGGGATCAGCCTGAGTTTTGAAAAAGGAAAAATTCACGGAATGATCGGAAGAAACGGAAGTGGCAAGACGGTTCTGTTCAAATGCATCTGTGGATTTCTTCGGGTGGACGATGGAGCGGTTTTGGTGGATGGAAAACAGATCGGGAAAGAGATTGAAGCGCCGGAGAGTATTGGCGCCATCATCGAGACGCCGGGCTTTCTTCCGGGATACAGCGCCAGACAGAATCTGCAGTTTCTCGCCGGCATCCGCAGGAAGATCGGGAAAAAGGAGATCGATGAGGCTATCCGAAAAGTCGGACTGGATCCGGAAGCGAAAAAGCATGTCGGCAAGTATTCGCTCGGCATGCGCCAGCGTCTCGGCATTGCACAGACGATTATGGAAGAACCTTCTCTCCTGATCCTGGACGAACCGATGAACGGTCTCGACAACCAGGGCGTGCAGGAGATGCGGCAGCTGTTTTTGAAGTTAAAAGAGGAAGGAAAAACGATTCTTCTGGCCAGCCACAACCGGGAAGACATCGCGGCACTGTGCGATACGACGGTGGAGATTGACAGAGGAAAGATTACGAAAACGAGGACGTGAACAATGGCAGACAGACACACAACAGAAAAATTGCTGGAAGGCGAACGCCTTTCCGGAAAGGTGACACTCTTTGCAAAAGTAACGATTTTACCGGGCGATGAGCTCCCGTACCATGAGCATCACGGCGAGACGGAAGTGTATCACATTCTGTCCGGGGAGGGAATATATCAGGATAATAACAAAACATATCCGATGCAGGCGGGCATGACGACGTTCTGCGAGGACGGCAGCGGCCATGCCGTTTCCTGTAGCGGAAAAGAACCGCTGGTATTTCTGGCAATGATCCAAAAAAAAGCGGAATTGCTGTAAAAATAAGCTGCCGCACGTTAATGCGGCAGCTTCTGCATCTCTGTTCATCAGTGAATAGTCCCCACCCATATTCCAACTGCTATCAGTAATATACCTGCTACGCGGCCCACTAATTTTGCCTTTTGATATCCCAAAAAAGCGGTTGTTTCCGGCGTGGTAAACGGAAAGAAAACAACATCAATTCCTATTACTATGCTTCCCATCCCTATCAGGAAGCTGCTGTTTGATATAATTCCATAAAACATCACCAGGAATCCTAAAATAATACCGGAAATAAAATATTTAACTTTAGGTCCATCTTTTTCCATTACTTTTTTATAGCGGCTTTCGCATGCATCACTGCAAAATCCAACACTTCCGTTTATTTTTTTGCCACAGTAACTACATCTTTTCATACAGATTCCTCCTATTTTTCATAGCTCTCAATTCCACACTCATGTTTTTTACTTTTCTTGTCGTAATTGATTCCCACTAGCAGAACTTCTCCCGTATACTGTCGCAAAGACTCCGGATATTTTTTATCCGCGATCTGATTCAACGCTGTCTGTGCACTCTTATTCCATTTCAATTCCACAACCATCGCCGGGTACTGCTGTATATATTCCGGTTTCGGTAAAAACACGAAATCTGCAAATCCTCTTCCTGTCGGCATTTCACGGACAGGTTTGAAATAATACTGCATAGCACTTAAATATGCGATCGAAATCACACTGCTCAATGAATTTTCATCGTGATACTGAATTACAGATGTATAGGCCATGTGAATTTCTTCTATCTTTTCAGCAACGCTTTCCGCATCTCCATCCAGTGTCGCATCCAGCAGTGCATCCGATTCTCTCTGAAACGAAATCCATTCATTCCATTTTTTTCTTTTTACCGCCTTCGTCAGCTCCAGCCGTATTTCTTCATTTGGCACAAACGCTGTTTCCTGCTGCTGATCATATCCCAGATACCCCAGATGGATGAGGTATGTGAGCACATCATCCTTATCGGAAAAGTTTATCATATCATTCTGAAACGTTGAAGTATCTACCTTCACAGATCCGCCTGCCAGCAGTTCAATCATTGCCGTTTTCAGACCATCAAAATTCATGTTAATCATCGGTACAATTGATTCATACGTGCCCGTTTCTGACCAGTAGCTCTGATATTTATTCCAGGTCATAACCTCTACAACTGCTTTTGGATTATAAACCTGATACTCTTCCAGCAGATATCCGTCATACCAGCGCTTTACTTTTTCAAAATCGCTGTTGTATGTCCGACAGAGCGCCTGCACTTCTTCTTCTGTAAAACCAGTGTATTTTGCAAAAACTTTCGCATCCAGCATTGTAAATTCTGAAAAATTGTTCAGTGCAGACTGTGTCCTTATTTTTTTGATCGGCAGGATTCCAGTCAGATATGCAAGATGAATATATTTCGAAGGTTCCGTTCCCTTAAAAAGCCCTCGCAAAAAGTTGATATATTCATCCTGTATTTTCTGATTTGCCGCCTCATCTCGAATCAGTACATCCCACTCGTCCAGAATCAGAATAAACTTTTTTCCTGTTTTTGCACTGATCTGTGACAACGCATCCGGAAGCGACGATGTTCCCTCCGATAATTCTTTTTCATATGTTTCACGCAGCTCTTCAATCACATTTTTGTTAATAAAAGTGATTACCTGATCTGCACCTCCGGCCGGCTCAATACACCACTGAATGTCAATATGAATCACGTCGTACTGGTTCAGATGCTTTCGAAAATCCGCTGTTTTTCCGACCTCAAGTTTTTCGAAAATTTCTTCCGTATCCAGACTTCTGCTGTAATACGCAGTGAGCATATCCGCCGTGATTGATTTTCCAAATCTTCTGGGTCGGCTGTTGCAGATAAACTTTGATGTTGTGTCTATCACACTGTTGGTGTATTCCAGTAATCCTGTTTTATCGATATATATTTTGGAGTTTAACACATCCTGAAACGCATTGACCTTCGAATTAAAGAATCGTCCCACAACATTCCTCCCTTTTTGATCTCACGATCTATCGTCATTTTATCACCCACCTACGAAAATAGCAAGACCGGCAAAAACCAGGAACACGATTCATTGCTATTTCCTCAGCACCTGATTCAAGCGTGAACATGCTGTGTTGCAAGCACCACTTTGCGGTGCATTTTGCCCTCATTCAGTTGCCGTAGCACGCTACGCTACCTTCATTCGGACAAAATCTCCCACAAACGGGACTCGCAGCCTGCGAAAAGCCTTTTTCAGACACGCTCTGGCGTTATGTATTACCGCCTATTGTCACATGTCACGGCTGACAACGGTAACGGTAAAGAGCGAAAAAGAAATAAAAAAGCTGGTACAGTGTTATGCACACAGATGGAAGATAGAACGGTTTCATTTTATATTAAAGAGTGGGTGCAAAATAGAAAAGAACCAGGCAAGGGAATATGGGAGATTAAGCTTTCTAACGTTATTATATTCTGTCATTGCAATGCAGATATTAAATCTGACTTATCTTGGAAAAATATGTCCGGAAATTTTAAGTGGGATCGTATTTGTTGAAGAGGAATGGAAAGTATTATGTTGTTGCGAAAGAAAAAACAAGGAAATTCCTGAATCGTATTCACTTAAAGAAGCAATTTATGATCTGGGAGTTCTTGGAGGGACGAAAGGTGCACCGAGCGATGGTATGCCCGGAGTACGTTCTATCTGGCAAGGACTGGATGTACTATATTCATTGCTTGCTTATCGAAATTATCTTGTATAAATATGGGTCAAGTTAAGGCTTTAGCTATGGGGATATAAGACGTGTCCATCGAATTTACGCAAGTAATTGAGATGGGCAAAATAGTGGTTGTATTAAAAAAAAATTTGAAAAAACGCGAAAAATATCCCCCAGAGGGGCTTATTTTAGCGTTTTTTTTATGTTATTATGCTTACGTCAAAAATTTTTGATCCTGTAACGTCAGAAAGTTCCGCACTTTTTGACGCGCAGGATGCGGGAACAGCTGTAAATCGCCGCCATTCCTCCGCTTCGGGGCGTTTTCCTCTGCTTCCTGCAAATCAATTCCAAAATCCTTTTGCAGCAGACCTGCAAGAGGATTTTGACTTTAATTACAGATAGAAAAGAACAGGCAGACTATGAAAATGTTAAAAGAAGTAGAAGAATATTGGACACGCCGGGCAGAGAGCTATTCGGATGTTGTCTGTCATGAACTGAATCACAGCAATGAAAAGAGCTGGATGGATGTCATATTGAAAGAAATTCCAGAGGATAAAAAGATAAAAATAGCCGATATGGGAACTGGTCCTGGATTTTTCGCCATTAGCCTGGCAAAAAGAGGGTATGATGTGACCGCGGTAGATTATACGCAGGAAATGCTGAACCATGCTATGCAGAATGCGGGAACGTATGCTTCCAGGATCACATGGATGAGAGGAGATGTGCAGAATCTAGAAAACATACAGGACGGAAGTTTTGATGTAATTGTAACAAGAAATCTCACCTGGAATCTGGAAGAACCGCAGAAGGCATATCAGGAATGGTGCCGTGTTCTGAAAAAAGGAGGCATTCTTTTAAATTTTGATGCAGGATGGTATAACTATCTTTTTGATGACAAACAGAAGAATGCATTCGAAGAGGATCACAGAAATGTAGAGGATGCAGAAGTTTTTGATTTCAATGCATATGATGAAGCGTATAAGATGGAAGAAATCGCCAGAAATCTGATTCTGAGCAGATGCGCGCGTCCGACAGAAGATCTGAGGATGATTCGTCGGGCTGGTTTTTGCGAAGCAACGGCAGACAGGGAGGTCTGGAAAAAAGTCTGGGATGATGTAGAAAAAATTAATTTTGCATCGACCCCGCTTTTTATGCTCCGCGCGGTAAAGTAGAGGAATAGCATGATAAAAAAATGGTTAACAGTGATCGGAAAAACAATACTTCTGCTGATCGGAATTACGTTCCTTTCTTTTTTACTGGTTTATCATTCGCCGGGAGATCCGGCAATGGTGGCACTGAAAAAATCCGGTATGCGTGTTTCGGAAAAGGCACTGGAATTAAAACGGGAAGAGCTTGGCCTGAATGATCCCTTTGCCGTGCAGTATGGAAGATGGCTGAATGAATTCTTCCACGGAGATCTGGGAGAATCCTATAAAACAGGAAAAGCCGTGGCCGGCGAGTTAAAGAAAACGATTCCGGCGACTCTGCTTCTGACAGTGGCAGCGCTCGCGCTTACGATCCTGATTTCCTTTCCGATCGGAGTACTGTGTGCGAAGTATAAGGACAGAGGGTTTGACAATATGATTCGTTTCGTCACTTATTTTCTGTCCTCCCTTCCATCCTTTTTCCTGGCACTGCTGATGATGTATGTACTGTCCATGAAACTGCAGCTTCTGCCGGTCATAGGATCGGTAAGTGGAAAAGGAATTATTATGCCGGCTCTTGTCCTGGCGCTGACACTGTCTGCCTGGTATATCCGCCAGATTCGCGGCATTGTGCTTCAGGAGCTGGAACAGGAGTATGTCGATGGTTTAAAGTCAAGAGGAGCTTCGGAGAACCGGATTCTCTTTTTCCACGTGCTGAAAAATTGTATGCTTCCGATTGTTACGTTGCTTGGCATGTCATTTGGAACTCTGCTTGGCGGTTCTGCCATTGTGGAAACTATTTTTTCCTGGCCGGGAGTCGGAAGACTTGCTGTGACATCCATCAGCGCGCGGGATTATCCGGTGATTCAGGCTTATGTTGTCTGGATGGCAATGATTTACCTGCTGATAAATGCTGCAGTAGAGTTTTTGTGTCAGATTCTGGTTCCAAGAGTCAGAAGGGAAAAGAGTGCACGATGAAAAAAATGGATGGAAAATTTAAAATCAGTCTGTTGTTTCTCGCAGTTATCTTAATCATCCCGGTAATCGGTCCGCATCTGATCCGCCACGATCCGTATGCGGTGAATGTAAGAAATGCATTCTTATCGCCGTGCAAAGAATATTTGTTTGGAACGGACAATCTGGGGCGGTGCGTGTTCTGCCGTATTCTGGCGGGAAGCAGGACATCGATTTATACAGCACTTCTGATTGTCGGAATCGTATTTCTGGTGGGAACACTGGTTGGAATTCTGGCCGGATTTGCAGGCGGGGTTCTGGATGAGATTCTGATGAAAATCACGCTGGTTTTCCAGGCTTTTCCTGCTTTTGTACTGTCGATTGCGATTGCGGGAATTTTAGGTGTCGGCCTGTGGAACGGCGTGCTTGCCTTAAGCGCCGTGTACTGGACAACGTATGCACGGCTTTCCCGGAGTCTTGTGGTTTCCATGAAACAGGAAAATTATATATATGCCGCAAGAATGAACGGTGTACCGCTTTATCGCATGATAACAGCCTATATTCTGCCCAATATGATGGGAAGCCTTATTGTAACAGCGGCTATGGATATTGGAAGTGTAATCCTCAGTATGGCAGGACTTTCGTTTCTGGGACTCGGTGCTGCGCGTCCTACCGCAGAGTGGGGAGCCGTTATGAGCGAGGCGAGAGATTATCTGCAGAAAGCACCATGGATTATCGTTTTTAATGGTCTGGCCCTGTTTCTGGTTGTGACAGTTTTTCAGCTGTTCGGAGACCGACTGAGCGAGTTTGTACATAAGAAAGAAGCAAGAACAGAAAATTAAATTCAAGATGAAACCACCTGCAACGCGAAAAGGCGGACAGATGATTCCATAAAAAAGATCGTCTGAAAGACGGGAAAAACCAAAAAAGAGGAGAAAAATCAAATGAAAAAAGAGATTGTAAGTGTCATGATGGCAGCCTGCCTGTTCGCATCTCTTGCAACGGGATGCGGCACGGCAAATGAGAGTGAAACATCTTCCAAATCAGGTTCGGAAGCAGCAAGTGTGACTTCAGCATCCGAGGAAGCAGCAGGCGCAGTTTCAAAGTCCGGGGAAACGACTACAGATGGAGAAAGAGCAGATCTCGTTCTTGGAGCTACTACCGGTTTCTTTGGTGCAGAAAGTCTGGACGTTGCGTATAACTGGGATGGCTGGATCATGTCCATCTATGGAATCAGCGAAAATCTGTACCGTCTGGATGAAAATATTGAGCCGCAGCCATGGATCGCAGAATCGGTAGAGACACCGGATGAAAATACTTGGGTTTTCACCATTCGTGATGGCGTAACGTTCTCAAACGGAAAAACGGTAGATGCAAAAGCAGTAAAAGCATGCTTTGAGCGTACCTATGAGAAAAATGAGAGAGCAGATTCGACCTTAAAAATCAAATCCATGGAAGCAGACGGCATGAAATTTACAATTGTAACGCCGGAACCAAATCCAACACTGTTAAATGATCTGTGTGATCCGCTTCTCGGTATTTATGATGCAACAGAAGAACCGGATGAGGAGCTTGGTGTTTCCTGCACAGGACCTTACGTTGCAACTTCGTTTACCGCTATGACGGATGTCAAAATGCGTGCCAACGAAAATTACTGGGGCGGCGCTCCGAAGGCAGACACCGTAGAGCTGAAAATTATCGACGATCAGGATGCGCTGGATATGGCACTTGCTAACGGAGAGATTGACCTGATCGCACAGGAAACAGCAAACGGAGCATCAAAGTTCACAGATACTTCGAAATATACAACCGATACCGTGACGACAACAAGAGCAAACTTTTTAAGCTTCAATCTGAAAACAGAAGGACTGGACGATCTGGCAGTACGTCAGGCAATCAATTACTGTATTGACCGTGAAGGCTATGCAGATGTTGTTTATCAGGGATTTGCAACTCCGTGCTATGGAATTTATCCGGACAACCTGGCATTTGGCGGTACAGACGGATTAAATCTGACCGTCGATTCCTACGATGCGGATAAAGCAAAAGAAATTCTTGCAGATGCAGGATACCAGGATACCGATGGAGATGGTATCCTCGACAAAGACGGCGTGAATCTTTCGTTCAAAGTGCTGACTTACAGCTACAATGACAACTGCATCCAGCTTGCTGATATGCTTCAGGCAGAACTGTCCCAGATTGGAATTGAGCTTTCCATTGAGACACAGGATGTGCTGGATGATCCTCTTGCATCGGGTGATTTCGATCTTGCTATTTTAAACTATGCCATGGCGCCGATTGGAACTCCGTCGTACTTTATCAATATGTTGTTTACGACGGGAGCCAGCAACAATTATGGTGGATATTCCAACGAAAAAGTAGACGCGCTGGCAGCGGAAATTGGTACCACATCGGATAACGACAAAGTGGTTTCTCTTACCAGAGAACTGGAGCAGCAGGTACTGGATGATATGCCATTTGCATTTGTGGCAGATCAGCAGCTGATCTTTGTATACTCCAACAAAGTAAAAGGAGTACAGATCAATCCGACGGAATATTATCTGGTAACCAATACTCTGTCTGTGGAAGAATAAATAAAGAAGCACAGGAAACAAAAGCCGGAACAACGGCGAAAGACGAAACGGATCGCAAAAGATGAAAAAAAACAGGATAGAAGAGAATAAGACAGACAAACATCTGGCAGAGAAAAATCAAATAGAGAAAAATCTGATTGTGGATCGTTTAACGGTAACATATGGAGAAAAGCTGGCAGTTGACGGTGTCAGCTTTTCTCTTTCTCCCGGGAAAATTTACGTTATTGTCGGCGAGAGTGGTTCTGGAAAATCGACTCTGCTTCGTACAATCGGAGGACTCCTGACAAAAGAGGGAAAAATTGTTTCCGGAGATATCTGGATGGGAGAACAGAATCTGATACAGCTTTCAGAGAAGGAATGGTGTGAAGTCCATGGAAACAAAATGGGTTATATTTTTCAGAACCCGGAACAGTCATTAAGCCCGCTTGCCAAAATCGGGAAACAGTTTGTGGAATGCCAAAATATGCATGCAAAAACAGCGGGGAAAAAAAGCAAAAAAGAGATTTTAGAGGATGCGGAAGAGCTTTTAAAAGAGCTTCGATTTGAAAACCCGCAGCGCGTTTTAAAATCATATCCATTTGAATTAAGCGGAGGAATGTGTCAGCGTGTTGCAATTGCGCTTGCGATTATGAATCAGCCGTCCCTTTTACTGGCAGATGAACCGACCAGTGCGCTGGATGTCGCCTCACAGGATATGACGATCGAGACGCTGCTCGCACTGCGGAAAAAGACAGATCTTTCGATTCTGCTGGTGACACATAATATGGAAGTTGCAAGAAGACTTGCCGATGAAATCGGCGTTATGTATCAGGGCCGGATCATAGAATCGGGTTTGCCGGAAGAAATATGGAACGACCCAAAAGAGGATTATACGAAAAAACTGATTGCGGCAATTCCGCAGCCGGTGAAACTTGTACTCGATGAGGGATAGAGAAAGGTACGGAAATGGTATGGAAGCACTGCTTCGGGTGGAACATTTAAAAAAACAGTTTCACAGAAATTCAGATGGAACTTATGTATTAAAAGACATCAGTTTTGAAATGATGCCGGGAGAGTGTCTGGGGCTGATTGGAAACAGCGGAAGCGGTAAAAGTACAATCGTAAAGATCCTGACAGGCATTACGACGGCAACGAAAGGATGCATTTACCTGGAAGGAAAACAGATTTCCGGAAAAAGGACGCAAAAAGAAATTGGAAAAAAAGTGCAGATGATTTTTCAGAATCCGAAATCTTCCCTGAATCCGAAGATGACGATTGGGCAGAATCTGGATGACGCATTGCTTTATTACAGAAAAATTCCGAAAACAGAAAGAAAAAGGCAGTGTGAAGAGATTTTGGAACGTGTGCACCTTCCGGTGAGCTATCTCGCCAAATATCCATCGCAGATCAGCGGAGGGGAATGCCAGAGAGTCTGTATTGCCAGAGCACTGCTGCGGCATCCGGCGCTGTTGATTTGCGATGAAGCAACAAGCGCGCTGGATGTTTCGGTGCAGAAGGAAATCGTGGATCTTCTGAAAGAGATTCAACAAGAAGAGCATATGGCCATGCTTTTTATTTCCCATGATCTGGCGCTGGTAGCAAATGTCTGCGACCGGATTCTGATGCTTTTTGATGGAGAAATAAAGAAAATAAAGTGTGTGCCGGATGAAGCGCAATAAGCTGCAGCAGGGCCGGAGTATTTCAGCAGGAGGGCATGAGAGTCGTTTAGATGAGTTTTCATCATCTGGACGGCTTTTTCTGTTTCACCGTTCTGGTAAGCAGCGAAAATTGCTTCATGTTCGGCATCAATGCTCGTCTGGATGGCGGTTTCCTGGCTGTACTGGTTGGAAAAAATGGAAATGCCGCTTTTGAGGCGTTTGGCAGACTCGGTGAGTCGGGAATTGTTGCAATAGCGGTAGAAGACCAGGTGAAAATCATCGGAGCAGTCGTTCCAGGTTTTTATGTCCCCGCATTTTGCGGCTTCGCGCCCTTTGGCAAAAATAGAGGTCACTTCGGCTTTCAGCTTTTCTCCGCATTTGATCTTCTGCGTTAAAATATCGTCTCGCAGAATCTGATAAGTTTGTTCAGATAAGGTTGATTTATTTCATCCCATAAAAACTCTTGTTTTTGCTAAAGTCTGATTAAGATAGAAATTTCATTGTGTGTTTATTCTAACATGGAGCAGGAATCCATTCAAGATGGAAACAGAAAGCGTATTTGAAAAACCGACCTTGACAATTACCGTATTTGACAACAAAAAGAAAACGATTTATATTTATAACAGCGTTATATAACACTGTTATAAGAAGGAAGGTTAACTTGACAAAACCAATCGAAGGCGTTTCAGAGCGAATTTTATCCTGTGCAAAGGAGGGGTTTCTGGAAAAAGGATATGCGGATGCATCGCTTCGCACAATTGCGGCAAAAGCAGAGACAACCACGGGTTCTATTTATTCCCGGTTCCGGGACAAGGAAGGACTGTTTGGCGCTCTGGTGGAACCGGCAGCAGGAGGCAGAACGCTGAAAATTTTAAACGAATCAGATTGCGAATATTTTTTGAATGGAAATAAGCAAACAAACAATTGATTCGCGAGTTTATTGATTGAAAACACGCAAAAAAGCAATCGCAAAAAAATACGATTGATTTTTTGCGTGTTTTGCGTATAATAAAAGCATGAAAAAGTGGAAAGGATGTGAACAGAATGCGAGAAACACGGACCATGGAATTTAAAGAAACGATTACCAATACATTTCTGAAAACAGTAAGTGCTTTTTCGAATTATGACGGTGGAGTTATTCTGTTTGGAGTCGATGACGAGGGAAACAGTAAAGGCTTATCGGATGTAAAACAGTCATGCCTGGATATAGAAAATAAAATTAATGACAGTATTTCTCCACAGCCAGATTATAAACTGGAAACACAAAATAATGATAAAATTATCAAACTTACCGTACAAAGCGGTGCGCAGAAGCCGTATTTATATAGGTCAAAAGCATATAAACGAAATGATACCGCGACGATAGAAGTAGATACACAGGAATTTTCCAGGCTTGTTCTGGAAGGAAAAAATATCCGATTTGAAGAACTGCCATGCAAAGACCAGAATCTGACCTTTCAGATTTTACAGCGAAAGCTGAAAGAACATATTCAGATCGAAACCTTTAGCCAGGACACGCTGAAAACCTTGAATCTATACGACAATGCCAATGGATACAATAATGCCGCTGGTCTTTTGGCAGATCAGAACCACTTTCCGGGAATCGACATGGTCAGATTCGGCGAAAACATCAGTATTATCCAGAAAAGAGTAACATTTGAAAACAGATCGATTTTAGAGGTGTATGAGAAAGCGATTGAAATTTTCAGAGATTACTATCAATATGAGGAAATTAAAGGTGCGGACAGAAAAAAAATAGAAAAAATACCAGAAGCTGCATTTCGAGAGGCGATCGCCAATGGTTTGATTCACAGGATCTGGGATGTGGAATCGCAAATCAGAGTTCTGATGTTTGAGGATCGAATCGAAGTAGTTTCTCCGGGAGGTCTGCCGGCAGGTATTACAAAAGAGGAATATTTGTCCGGAAAACTTTCTGTTTTAAGAAATAGAAATCTGGCAAATGTTTTTTACCGGTTGGGATTTGTTGAGATCTTTGGAACGGGAATTATGAGAATCAGACAACTTTACGAAAAAAGCTTAAGAAAACCGGAGTTTGAAGTGTCAGAAAATGCGATTCAGATTGTACTTCCGGTCTGGGAAAGCAATCTGGATTTGACAGAAGATGAGAAAATGATATACGGGATATTAAGCAAAAACAGGTTGAAATCTATGGGGGAAATTGCACCATATGTTTCATTTGGAAGATCAAAAACGACAAAGCTTTTGAAAGAGATGGAGGAAAAAGGGATCATAACTGTGGAAGGTAAGGGACGCAACACGAAGTATAGTATAAAATAAAACTTGCGTATTTATAAAAAAAGTAGAAACACCGGCATTTTTCTTGGCAGAGAAACTTGCCGGTGTTATTATTTAACACTAGTAAATAGATAACGATATTAAATATTTGCGGAAGAAGAAGGGAAAAAGAGTGACAGAGAGTTTTGAAGAACTGTTTCGTGCATTGCATCAGTTTAAAAAGCTGAATGTGGTGTCCATGCTGCCGGACGAATTGACGAAGTCATTCAGACCAAGTCCTCGATTGAAGCTGCAGAAAATCCGGGAAAAGTGGAAGTCAAAAACGGTGTGGTTCGTTTCGAACATGTCAACTTCCGATATCCGGGTGCCGAGGAAGATGTGCTTCATGACATCGACTTTGTGGCAGAATCTGGAAAGACAACCGCGATCATCGGAAGTACCGGCTGTAGAAAATCTACACTGGTCAACCTGATTCCGCGTCTTTACGATGTAACGGGCGGATCCATCACACTGGATGGAAAAGATATCCGCAGGATCACAATGAAAGATCTGCGGGATGAAATCGGTTTTGTACCGCAGAAAGGTGTTCTGTTCTCCGGAACGATCGCATCCAACCTCCGTTTTGGAAAAGATGATGCGTCAGATGAAGAGATTGCAAAAGCAGCGGAAATTGCGCAGGCAACTGAGTTCATCGAAGCAAAAGATGACAAATACGAAACGCCGATCGCCCAGGGCGGAAGCAACGTCTCCGGCGGTCAGAAACAGCGTCTGGCGATTGCGCGTGCCATTCTGGCAGACAACAAGATTCTGATCCTTGTTATGAAAGACGGCGATATCATCGAGCAGGGAAATCACGAAGAGCTGCTCGCGGCAAATGGATTCTATGCAAATCTGTATAACTCGCAGTTTGAGGATGTTGTGGCATAGCAGATCCGTAAAAATTGAAAAATAGAAAGAGCCCGTTTGGAATATCCGATTGGCATATCCGGACGGGCTCTTTTGATGCGCGATAAACTAAAAAAGGAAAATGTGAAGAAATGGTGTAAAGTCGCTCAGAAAATGTGAATAAGATAGAAAAATTCCCTCTGATTTTGTGAAAAAAGTTGTTTTCCTTTGCGGTTAAGAATATAATAAAAGCATCAGAATAAGCAGAGGAGGTGCGCGAAAGAGATGCTTTATTTAAAACGAAAAATCGATTTTTTTCTGAGTGCATGGAAAAGCAATCCGGACCGGAAACCGTTGATTGTAAAAGGACCGCGGCAGGTGGGAAAAACCGAATCCATCCGGCGGTTTGGAGAGCAAAACTATAAAAGTGTGATCAGTATTAATTTTGTAGAAGAACCAAAGTATAAAATGATTACAACGGATGGATACAAAGCGGAAGGTATTATCAAAAATATTTCCAGGATTGATCCGTCAAAACGTTTTATAGAAGGCGAGACCCTGCTCTTTTTTGACGAGCTGCAGGAATTTCCGGAGATTGCAACTGCACTGAAATTCTTTAAAATCGATGGCAGATTCGACGTGATCTGCAGTGGCTCTATGATTGGGATCAATTACCGGAAAATTGAAAGCAACAGTGTTGGCTATAAATCCGATTATGAAATGTTTTCTCTGGATTTTGAAGAATTTTTGTGGGCGAAAGGATATGATGACAGCACGGTAGAGGATATGCTGGAACATATGCGGACGCTGAAGCCGTTTAATGAAGTAGAGATGGCGGTGTACAGTGAACTCTTTTTAGACTACTGTATTCTGGGCGGAATGCCGGCTGTTGTGCGGGAATTTGTCGAAAAGGGAACATTTGAGGGCTCACTGGAAGTACAGAGACAGCTGATTGCAGACTATAAAGAGGACATTCGCAAATATGCGGAAGGAATGGATCAGACCAGAATTTTAAATGTATTCAACCATATTCCGGTGCAGCTTGCCAAGGATAACAAAAAGTTTCAGATTTCAAAAGTGGCATCAGGAGCGAGATTCCGTGATTACCGCGGCTGTATCGAATGGCTGCATGATGCGGGAATGGTCAATGTATGCTATTGTATGAATTTTCCGGAATTACCATTGCAGGGAAATTATGATGAAACGAAATACAAGCTTTACTTCGCAGACAGTGGTTTGCTGGTAGCCATGCTTGATGAAGAAGCCCAGGTGAATTTAAGAAGCAATAAAAATCTTGGTGTATACAAAGGTGCGCTTTATGAGAATGTTGTCGGAGAAGCATTGGTAAAATCAGGTTACCGGCTGTATTATTATAAACGGGACGATTCTTCACTGGAGCAGGATTTTTTTGTCCGGACAGCAAATGCGCTGATTCCGGTCGAGGTTAAAGCACAGAATGGAATGGCAAAATCCATACGAACTTTAATCAGCGGGAAAAAGTATGCGGACATCCACTGCGGAATTAAATTTACAGGCAGTAACATGGGATACGGAGAGCAGATTTATACGTTTCCGTATTTTTGTGCTTTTTTGCTGAAAAGATATCTGGCAGGGGTGGATGAGAAAGCGTTCTTAGAAGGGGCTTACAGCAAGGATTCTCACATCTCTGCAGGTGATGAGATGAATTAAGTGAATGGAAATACAAAATGAAGCGAGGAAAAAATTATGGCAGACAAACACACAACAGAAAAACTCCTGGAGGGCGACCGCCTTTCGGGAAAAGTAACCTTATTTGCAAAAGTGACGATTTTGCCGGGGGATGAGCTTTCCTATCATGAGCATCACGGTGAGACGGAAGTATATCACATTTTATCAGGAGAGGGTCTGTACCAGGACAACGACAAGACGTATCCGGTGGAGGCAGAAATGACGACCTTCTGCGAGGACGGAAACGGGCATGCGATTTCCTGCAAAGGAGACGAGCCGCTGGTATTTCTGGCGATGATTCAGAAAAAAGAAGCATGATAAAAAATTCTGTCAGAGGAAAGGAAACTGTCGAAAGAGATTTTGAAAGAGAAGCTTTTTCGGCAGTTTTTTTGTTTCCATGCATACGAAGGGAACAGATGAGTGGCAGGTTCTGCAGGTTTGCTTGTAGGAAAAAACAGTACATGGTATGATGGAGTTACTATTTCGAGGGGGTGGCTGTATGAGCAGAAAGAAAAAGATGAAAATGGAGTACCGCTTTTATGAAGTGCCGGAAAAATGTCCGGTGCTGGCACTTCTGGGAGAAAAGTGGGTGCAGAATTACGGTTACCAGATTGATTACCTGCATTTTCATAATATGATGGAGATCGGCGTCTGCTATTACGGTGAGGGGACAATTGTCCTGGAAGATAAAGAAATTCCGTACGACGGGGGGCATTTACGGTAGTACCAAAGAACTTTCCACATACGACAAACTCAAAGGAAAACAGTCTGTGCTCCTGGGCATGGCTGTTTATTGATGTGGAAGGCTTTATCACAAAACTGTATAAGGATAATTCGCGTATGGCACAGAAGCTGATTTCCCGCATCAACCAGAGGGCTCATTACTCGAAAAATGAGGACAGACCTGAGGTGGCGGAGCTGATCAAACTGATTATTAAATGCATGGATGAAAAAGAGGAATTTTATCTGGAAGAAGTAAAGGGGCTGACGCGGGCGCTTCTGATGCAGATTGCGAGATGGAATGAAAAAGATGAGACGCAGGAAAAGAATGCCATTCTGGATGATGCCAGCATTGCCCTGATTCTTCCTGCGCTCAATTATATCGGGGAAAATTTCCACGAGAGCATCCGGATTGAAGAACTTGCGGATGTGTGCCACATCAGTGAGACACATCTGCGCCGTATTTTTCAGGAATCCATGCGGATGCCGCCGGTGGAATATATCAACTGGGTTCGGATCCGGGCAGCGTGCAAAGAGCTGAGAAAGACAAATGCCTCCGTAAGTGACATTGCACTGCACTGCGGATTCACAACAATATCCACTTTTAATCGTAATTTTCGAAAGATTCTCGGCGTTTCGCCCCAGCAATGGCGGAGGGCACCGGAACATTACGAGCAGAATTTGTTGAAATTTGACATAAAAACACAGGAAGGATGGTGAAACAAAGTGAAAATATCTATAGATAGTTGAAAATGCATAGGATAGAGTCGAATATGCGCACAACAGACGAAAGAATGTTGTTATAATTTGTACATGTTGAGGGTATAAAAACCTAAAAAATGTACAAAACAACCAAAAGACTTTTAAGCGATATATGTGAAAAAGTCAGGTTGTAAAATAACATCTTAAGGAGGATGTGCAATATGAGAAGAAAAATTGTATCAATCGTAATGGCATCAGCAATGGTACTTGGACTGGCTGCATGCGGATCCAGCGGAGGAACTACAACAAGCTCCAGCAACGGCGGAAACGATGCATCAGCAGCAGATGACACCACTGCAAAATCAGAGAGCAGCGACGTAGTAGAAGGTGGTTCAGATGATGACAACACCTTAACCGTATGGACCTGGGACCCGAACTTCAACGTTTATGCGATCCAGAAAGCAGCTGAGATTTACGCACAGGATCACGAAGGCTTTAAAGTAGAAGTCAGCGAAGTACAGTCCGATGACATTGAAACCCGCCTGACCACAGCAGTTTCTGCAGGAGACTTAAGTACTCTGCCGGATATCTTCCTGATGCAGGACAACTCCTTCCAGAAATATGCAACCAACTACCCGGACATTTTCACAGATCTGACCGATTCCGGTATCGACTTTGGTGAATTCTCATCCGCAAAAGTTGCTTACTCTACACTGGATGGAAAGAACTACGGAATTCCGTTTGACAATGGCGCTGTGATCGAGTGCCTGCGTACCGATATGCTGGAAGAGGCAGGCTTTACCGTAGATGATTTCACAGACATTACCTGGAATGACTTTATGGAAAAAGCAAAAGTTGTCAAAGAGAAAACAGGCCAGCCAATCCTGACATCTCAGGCCGGATCTCCGGACCTTGTTATGGAAATGCTGCAGTCCTGCGGTGAGTCCCTGTTCAACGAGGACGGATCCGTAAATATTGTAGACAACAAAGCATTAAAACCAATCCTTGAGATCTACAGCCAGATGGTAAAAGATGGTACTCTGGTAGAAGTTACCGACTGGGATCAGTATATTGCATCCATCAACAACGGAACCACAGCAGGCGTTATCAACGGATGCTGGATCATGGCTTCCATCACAGCAAATGACGATCAGTCCGGTAAATGGGCGCTCACCAATATGCCAAAACTGGACGGCATCGACGGAGCAACCAACTACTCCAACAACGGTGGTTCTTCCTGGGCAATTTCTTCCAACTGCAAGAAAACCGATCTTGCCATTGACTTTATGAAATCTACCTTCGCAGGCAGCACAGCTCTTTACGATGACATCATCGCAAAAGGCGCTCTGGCAACCTGGGCACCGGCAGGAGATTCCGAAGCATATGCACAGCCAGTTGCATTCTTCAGCGATGATCCGGTTTATGCAAAAATCGTTGATTTCGCAACCAAGACTCCATCCAACATCACTGGAGCATTCTACTACGATGCACGCGATGCTGTCGGAACCGCACTTTCCAATATCATCCAGACAGGAGCAGATATGGACAGCGAACTCCAGACTGCACAGGAAACCGTAGAGTTCAACATGGGTAACTAAGATTTCTCATATTGTAAAAAAGTAGGACGATAAGAAACGGGTCTGCTTCTAGACAGACAGAAGCAGGCCCGTTCTGTATCTGCCCCGGGGTGGGCTTGAAAAATGATTTCTGCAGGAGAACATGCGATGTTGTCTGCAAAAAGATTTTTTCAAGCGTACCTCGCAGCGAAAAAAGAAAGGAAGATTCCATGAGCAGCCAGAAGAAAAAAGGAATGAACTTGGAAAGAAAACAGAATTTTACCGGATGGGTTTTTCTGCTTCCGGCAACGATTCTGATCGCATGGATGAGCTTTTATCCGATGATTCAGGCATTTATCCTGTCTTTGCAGACCGGTATGGGCATTAACCTGAAATTCAACGGATTTGCAAACTATGCGCGTATTTTAAAAGACCCGACTTTTAAACAGACTTTAAGTAACACCTTCCTCTACCTGATTATTCAGGTGCCGATCATGCTGATCCTTGGTCTGATGTTTGCATCGATGCTGAACAACAAAGATCTGCGTTTCAAGGGACTGTTCCGTACCTGTATTTTCCTGCCGTGCGCAACATCGCTGGTATCTTACGCAATGATTTTCCGTTCCCTGTTTGCAAACGATGGATTTATCAACACCGTTCTGCGTGGACTTGGCATGCATCCGATCATGTGGTTCTCCAATGCCTGGACAGCCCGTGCCGTTATCATCATCGCATTGGTCTGGAGATGGACGGGATACAATATGGTATTCTACCTCTCCGGTATGCAGAACATTGAATACTCAATCTACGAAGCAGCAAAAATTGACGGCGCAAGCCCGCTGCAGACCTTCTTCAAGATCACCGTTCCGCTGTTAAAGCCGATGATCCTGCTGACCACGATTACCTCTACCAATGGTACGCTGCAGCTGTTCGATGAGTCCCTGAACCTGACAAACGGAGGTCCTGGAAAATCGACCATGACCATGTCTCATTACATTTACAACATGTCCTTTGTACAGAGTCCAAACTTCGGCTATGCGGCAGCAATGTCGATCCTGATCCTGATTATGGTTGCCATTCTGGCACTGATTCAGATGAAAGTAGGTGACGAGCGATAATGGGAAAAACAAAGAAATTCTTCATGTATCTGGTTTTAACGGTAGCATCCCTCCTTTCTGTATTTCCGCTGTACTATATGTTCTGCGCGTCTACGAACAGAAGTATTGATGTTATTGCCGGAAAACTGATTCCGGGTACTTATCTGATGGAAAACTTCAAGTCACTGATTGCGCAGCAGAACCTGCGTCTTGCACTGTGGAACTCGTTCCGGAATGCAACGGTACTGACGGTCCTTTGTCTTCTGGTCTGCTCAATCGCAGGTTATGGATTTGAAATTTATCATGACAAAGCGAAAGATGCGGTATTTACCGTGCTTCTGACTGCGATGATGATCCCGTTCGCAGCAATCATGATCCCGATGTTCCGTATGTTTTCACAGTTAAAAATGGTCAACACGATGGCAGCATTTATGCTTCCTTCGATTTCCACTCCGTTTATGATTATGATGTTCCGTCAGGCTTCCCGTTCTTTCCCGCACGATATCATCGAAGCGGCAAGACTGGATGGTTTAAGCGAGACAGGAATTTTCTTCCGCATGTATATGCCGACCATGAAATCGACCTATGCGGCAGCAACGATCATCACCTTCATGAATGCATGGAACAACTATCTGTGGCCAAAGGTTATCTTACAGAACAATGATTCCATTACCATGCCGATGCTGGTAGCGAACCTGCTCGGCGGCTACACTGTAGATTATGGCGTGCTGATGCTCGGCGTATTCATCTGTACGATCCCGACAGCAATCATTTTCTTCTGCTTCCAGAAGAGCTTCACAGAAGGTATCACAGGTGCTGTAAAATAAGAAAAAGAATCGAACAGAAAAGGTGGATATTTGGATGAATATCCACCTTTTTTCAAAAGATCAAAGAAAATAAAATTCCAGAAGGAGGAAAATAAAAATGGGTGTATTTCAGTATGAAAAAGTGAAGGACCCGACGTATTATGGAGAGAACCGGGTACCGGCGCATTCCGATCACAGGTATTATGGATCGGTGGAAGAAATGGAGCAGCATGTGGAAAACTTCCGTCACAGTCTGAATGGACTGTGGAAATTCCACTATGCAAAGAACTACGAGAGCACGATTCCGGGATTTGAGACACCGGAGTATGACTGCACAAAATGGGATGATATCCGCGTGCCGGCGCATATCCAGATGGAGGGATACGACGCACCGCAGTATGCCAATGTGCAGTATCCGTGGGAAGGAAGAGAAGAAATCCAGCCGGGCGAGATTCCGGAGCGGTTCAATCCGACGGCTTCCTATGTGAAATATTTTGAAGTGCCGGATCAGATGAAAGGAAAACGGCTTTTTGTTTCCTTCCAGGGAGCAGAGAGCGGTATTGCCGTATGGCTGAACGGAACGTTCCTTGGCTACAGCGAGGATACGTTTACTCCGTCCGAGTTTGAACTGACCCCGTATCTGAAAGAGGGCGAAAATAAACTGGCTGCGCAGGTTTTCAAATGGACGAGCGGAAGCTGGTGCGAGGATCAGGATTTCTTCCGTTTCTCCGGTATTTACCGTGATGTGTATCTGTACACGATTCCGGAGGTTCACGTTTCGGATCTGAAAGTACAGACGCTGCTGGATGATACGTTTACGAAGGCAGATCTGGTCATTGATACGAAAACGATCGGAAAAGGAAAAGTGAAAATTACCCTGTCAAAAGACGGAACGGCACTGCAGAGCACCGAAGGTGTGCTGGATGGGGAAACACAGTTTGTTCTGAAAGTCGATCACCCGGAACTGTGGTCCGCAGAGACACCGGTGCTGTATGATCTTCTGCTGGAAGTCACCGCAGAGGATGGAACGGTGCAGGAACTGATTCCGCAGAGAGTCGGATTCCGCCGCTTTGAGATGAAAGACCACATCATGATGCTGAATGGAAAACGCATTGTCTTTAAAGGCGTCAACCGCCACGAGTTCAGCTCCGTATCCGGCCGTGTTGTTTCGAGAGAAGAGCTGATCAAAGACCTGACAACGATGAAACAGAACAACATCAATGCAATCCGTACCTGCCATTACCCGGATGCGGTCGGCATTTATGATCTGTGCGATGAATACGGTATTTACATGATTGCAGAGTGCAACATGGAGTCCCATGGAACGAGAGATACGGATGCCGTACGGAACGGGGATTTCTCCGGTGTCGTACCGTGCGACCGTCCGGAGTGGATGGACTGCATGCTGGACCGTGTCAACTCGATGTATCAGAGAGACAAAAACCATCCGGCGATTCTGATCTGGTCCTGCGGAAATGAATCGTTCGGCGGAAAGGTTATTTTTGAAATGTCTCAGTTATACCGGAAGATGGATCCGACCCGCCTTGTCCATTATGAGGGAGTGAACGATGACCGCAGATACAACGACACCAGCGATATGGAAAGCCGGATGTACACCACGGTCAACGAGATCCGGGAATTTTTAGCGAAAGACCGCAGAAAACCGTACGTCTGCTGTGAGTATGCCCATGCCATGGGAAATTCCTGCGGCGCGATGAAGAAATATATGGATCTGACCGAGGAAGAGCCAATGTTCCAGGGCGGCTTTATCTGGGACTATATCGATCAGTCGATTTATAAAAAAGACCGCTACGGAAAAGAGTTCCAGGCGTACGGCGGTGATTTTGACGACCATCCGTGTGATTATAACTTCAGTGGAAATGGTATCGTATACGGCGGCGAGCGCGACGCGTCTCCGAAGATGCAGGAAGTAAAATTCTGCTATCAGAATATTTCCATTGACGTGCAGAAAGACAAGGCGGTTGTAAAAAATAAAAACCTGTTTGTGAATACCGATACATTTGCATGCGTAGTACTTCTCGAAAAAGAAGGAAAGAAACTGAAAGAAGTGCCGATGGAAGTTTCGGTGGAGCCGCTTTCGGAAAAAACGGTGGAGCTGCCGATCGCGGTACAGACACTTCCGGGAGAGTATGCGGTGACCGTTTCCTTCCGCCTGAAAGAAGATACCGTATGGGGCAAGCGCGGCCATGAAGTTGCATTTGGACAGGGCGTTTATGAAGTGGAAGCACCGGCGAAAGCAGAAAAACCGGCGAAATTTGAAGTGATCCGTTCCAACCATGATTTTGGTGTGCGCGGCGAGAATTTCGATGTGATGTTCTCCGATCTGAACGGCGGACTCGTATCGTACCGTTACGGCGGCGTTGAGATGATCAAAATGATTCCGAAACCGAACTTCTGGCGTGCGCCGATCGACAATGACTGCGGAAGCCTGATGCCGATGCGTTACAGCCAGTGGAAGATTGCTTCGATGTATCTGTCCCACAAATATCCGAACGGCAGCCATTATCCGGGACTGTATGCACCGGAAATCGAAGTACACGAGGACTGCGCAGAAGTCAGCTACCGCTATGTAATGCCGACCACACCGGCGAGTGAGTGCCGTCTGACCTACCGTGTCTTCGGCGATGGAAGCATTCAGACGACGCTGACGTATGATCCGGTGAAAGAGCTCGGCGATATGCCGGAATTCGGCGTGATGTTCAAGCTGGATGCCGATTACGACCACGTTACCTGGTATGGCATGGGACCGGAGGAGACGTATGTGGACCGCTGCGCCGGAGCAAAGCTTGGCGTTTATAAGAATAAAGTCGAAGACAATATGGCGAAATATCTCGTTCCGCAGGAGTGCGGCAACAAGGTTGGTGTACGCTGGGCAACCGTGACGAACCGCAAGGGCCGTGGTATGATGTTTAGCGGCGACAAGATGGAATTTTCCGCACTGCCGTACACACCGCACGAGCTGGAAAATGCGATGCATCCGTATGAACTGCCGCAGGTACATTACACCGTTGTGCGCGTGGCAAAACAGCAGATGGGTGTCGGAGGAGACGACAGCTGGGGTGCACAGACCCATCCGGAATACCTGATTTCGGTTGACCAGAAACTGGAATTTACCTTTACATTCCGAGGCATTTGAGAATAAAAGGAGATTTTCATGAGACAGAATATAAATTTTGGAAAACTTCTGCATGGCGGAGATTACAATCCGGAACAATGGCTGGAATATCCGGAAATTCTGGAACAGGATCTTGCGTATTTCAAAAAAGCGAAAATAAATGAAGTTTCCCTCGGCATCTTTTCCTGGGCATTCCTGGAGCCGGAAGAAGGCGTGTTTGATCTGGAATGGCTCAAAAAAATGGTAGACCGCCTGTATGAAAATGGAATTTCTGTCATGATGGCTACACCGACAGCGGCAAGACCGCGCTGGATGGCACAGAAATATCCGGAAGTACTCCGCATGGATGCGATGCGGCAGAGAAATCTGTACGGAGAGCGTCATAACCATTGCTATACCTCGCCGGTGTACCGGGAAAAAACGAGAAAGATCAATACAAAACTGGCAGAAGCGTTCAGGGATCATCCAGGTGTCATTGCATGGCATATTTCGAATGAACTAGGCGGAGAGTGCCATTGTCCGCTCTGCCAGGAGGCATTTCGGAACTGGGTAAAACAAAAATATGGCAGTTTACAGGCCTTAAACCATGCATGGAACACGGCGTTCTGGAGTCATACATACCAGAGTTTTGATCAGGTGGAGAGTCCGTCGCCAAAAGGAGACGCATCGCTGCACGGACTGAATCTGGACTGGAAACGATTTGTAACAGATCAGACAGCCGATTTTGTGAAATGGGAGATCAGCGCGCTGCGGGATGCCGGTGCCAAACAGCCTACGACCATCAATATGATGTATGATTTCAAGGGACTGGATTATCACAAGTTTGCCGACATTGTTGATTTTGTTTCCTGGGACAATTATCCGACCTGGCACAAAGAAGCGGAAGCAGTTACGGCAGCAGATACGGCGATGCAGCATGATATCATGCGCAGTATCCAGAAAAAGCCGTTTTATCTGATGGAGAGCTGTCCGTCCGCAACAAACTGGCAGCCGGTCAGCAAACTGAAAAAGCCGGGCATGCTGCACGCCGCATCCATTCAGGCCGTGGCGCACGGATCAGACAGCGTCCTGTATTTCCAGATGCGCCAGAGCCGTGGAGCTTCCGAAAAGTTTCATGGAGCGGTGATAGACCATTATGGAGGAGATGACACCCGTGTATTCCGGGAAGTGACAAAGGTAGGAGAAACCCTGGCGCAGATGCAGGAACTTTCCGGTGCCATCTGCAGTCCGAAAGTGGCTGTGATTTATGACACCGAAAACCGGTGGGCACTGGAAGATGCGGCAGGGCCACGGAATCAGGGCCTGTTTTACAAAGAAACCGTGGAAAAATCATACCGCGCCTTCCGCAGATTCGGCCTGGATGTTGATGTCATCGATGAAACGCAGGGTCTTTCGGACTATCAGATCGTGGCAGCGCCTGTGGTTTATCTGCAGCGGGAAGGATGGGTGGAAAAAGTACGGCAGTTTGTGGCCGGAGGCGGCACTTTCCTGGCAACGTACTGGTCCGGAATTGTAGATGAGACGGATCTTTGTTTCCTTGGCGGAACGCCGCACGGACTGCTGGATGTAATGGGACTTCGGAGCATGGAGATTGACGGCCTGTACGATGGGGAATGGAACGAAGGAGTTCCGGTCCCGCAAAACCGTCTGCATCTGACCCGGACGTACCGGTGCAGCAATCTCTGTGAACTGGTGAAACCATCGACAGCAGAAGTGCTGATGACTTATGGAAAAGATTTTTATGCAGGAATGCCTGCACTGACAGAAAACCAGTATGGCGCAGGAAAAGCATATCAGATCTGTGCCGGTTTTGAACAGGGTCTGTACGATGAGCTCTGCGGAAAACTGGCAGAAGAAGCAGGTGTCACATCGGTGGTGAAAGAGATTCCGGATGGCGTGGAGGTTACAACGCGCGAAAAGAATGGAATCCGGTATGTGTTCGTACAGAACTTTAATCGGAATGCCGTGGAAATCAAACTTCCGGTCGAACAGTATCCGGTGTGGAACGGACAGTATGATGGAACAATCGGAAGCTGGGAAACAGTGGTGCTGAAAGAAAACAGTCCGAATTTCCGGGAAAAATAGAAAATAAAAATGTCTCAAAACAAAAGACTGGTTTTGAGACATTTTTTTTGCAAAAAACAAACGAATATCAGGCGGTTTCGGATTCTTCGGCGGAGAGTTTTTTCTTATAATTTTCTCCCCAGCTCCACATGGCATCCATGATTGGCTGTAGGCTGTAGCCCAGGTTGGTGAGGGTATATTCTACCCGCGGCGGAACTTCTGCATAAACTTTACGGCTGACGAGCCCGCTCTGTTCCATCTGACGGAGCTGGCTCGTCAGAACTTTCTGGGAAACGTGACCGATGGATTTTTTTAGTTCGCCAAAACGTTTGGTGCCCGGCATCAGATCACGGAGAATCAGGACTTTCCATTTATCACTGATTAAGGTTAAGGTAGTCTCTACCGGGCAGGCCGGGAGATCGGCTAAAGATATGGTGCTTTTTTCGGGAACTGACATAGAAAACCTCCATTTCGTAAAATTTTCTCATAAAAGCAAGCGTGGAAAAAAATCCTGCGGCAGGAAATACTCTGTGGATATATGAAAAATCCACGGAAGACCCTGCATTTACACAATAGTTTCCTTTTGGTGACTACAGCACAATATTGTGCTTACTTTATGTTAAGACGCTTTGGGCTTATTATAAAACTATCGAAAGAAAAAAGCAATTCTTTCGAGAAAAAAGGTCTGAGCGCATTTGAGAAAAAGATCCGAAGCGCATTCGAAAAAGGCCGAAAGCAAATCATAAGAAACAAGCTCAAAAACAAAATCAAAAAACGAAAATGGAGGACATCATCATGAGTAAAGTAATAGAATTCTTAAAAGAAAACCCGGTACAGTATTTAGCAACTGTAGGACGCGATGGAAAAGCAAAATGCCGTCCGTTTATGTTTATTGGCGAAATGGAAGGAAAACTGTGGTTCTGTACCAACAACACCAAAGATGTTTATAAAGATATGCTGGCAAATCCGGAAATTGAAATTTCCACTTCCAGCCCATCCTATGCATGGATCCGTCTGAACGGAAAAGCTGTATTTGAAAACAACATGGCTGCAAAAGAAATGTGCATGGGAAATCCGATTGTAAAGGGCCAGTACCAGACCGCAGACAACCCGATTTTCGAAGTATTCTATCTGGACAATGCACACGGTGTAATCGCAGACTTTTCCGGAAACCCGCCGTACGAGTTTTAATCTGTCGCTATGAATTTGAAGTAAAAAGAGAAAGGAATCTGCCGCTATGGAGAGAAATGATTATCTGAAGATGTTAGTAGAGGAGATGCACTCAACCACGATGGCAACGATCGGTGCAGACGGTCATCCACAGACCCGTGTGATCGATATGATGCTGTGGGACAAGAAAGGAGTGTATTTTCTGAAGGCAAAAGGAAAAGCCTTTTACGCACAGCTCATGGAGCAGGGCTATGTGGCAATTTCTGCGACGAAAGATAAAAAAGCAGTCTCTCTCCGCGGCAGAATCCAGAACATCCACAGTGAAAAGCTGGATGAAATTTTCGGAAAAAATCCATATATGCAGAAAATTTATCCCGGCGATACACGCGCGGCACTTGAGGTGTTCCGCGTGTACGAGGCCGAGGGAGAATACTTCGACATCACCCGCATCCCGGCCGTCATCGACCAGCATCAGTGCCTGCACTGCGGCCGATGCGCAGAGACGTGTCCGAGAGGAACGATTCGCAAAAGAGGGCAGTAGTCCCCTTATTTTAGCTACAGATTTTATGGGAATAGTGATAAGATAAAGTCTATAGAAACGATGGAAATGAGGGAATAACATGAACCAGAGTGAACGAAGAAATTTTCTGATCCAGTCATTGCTGGAAGAGAGCCGGGAGTACCGCGGAATGCAGATTCCGTCTGACAGCACCGGGCAGAGACAGCTTCTGCGGGGGCTGATGAATGTGCGCATGGTGAAAAAGAGCAGTGCAGAATTTCTGAACATTCAGGATGCGTATCTGCAGGAGGAGACGGCAAAAAAGGGCGTGACGGATGTCGACGACCTTACGCCGGTGCAGCAGGGGCTGTATCTCTGGCAGGGCGATATCACCGCGCTCCGGTGCGATGCGATTGTGAATGCGGCGAACAGCGGGATGACTGGCTGTTACGTGCCGAATCACCGGTGCATTGACAACTGCATCCATACGTTTGCGGGTGTGCAGCTTCGGCTGTACTGCGAGGAGATGATGGAAGCGCAGGGCCATGCGGAGCCGACGGGGCAGGCGAAAATCACGCCGGCGTATAATCTGCCGTGCCGCTATGTGCTCCACACGGTTGGACCGATTGTGGGCGGCCATCTGACGGAAACACACTGCCGGCAGCTGGCGGACTGCTATCGGTCGTGCCTGTCACTTGCGGCGGAGAACGGACTGAAAAGCGTGGCGTTCTGCTGCATTTCCACTGGAGAATTTCATTTTCCGAACGAGAAAGCAGCGGAGATTGCCGTTGCGACGGTGAAAGAGTTTCTGGCGCAGAAAGAGACGAGCGTGGAGAAGGTCATTTTCAACGTGTTCAAGGACCGCGACAGGGAGATTTATGAGGAGCTGCTGGGAGAAAAGTAATCGCTGAAGAATGGGGAACAAAAGCAGAAAGAAAAGAAGAGGTGAATTTGTGATGTTTGAAAGTTGGAAAGAAAGAGAATTTGAAAAAAAGATGGAGCGTTTTCGCACCGCACTGCAGGAAAAAAACACGATTTTAATAGGAGCCGGGGCTGGGCTTTCGACATCGGCCGGATTTACCTACAGCGGTGAGCGGTTCCGGAAATATTTTGCAGATTTTGAACAGAAATACGGTTTCCACGATATGTATTCTGGCGGCTTCTACCCTTACGATACGCTGGAAGAATACTGGGCGTACTGGAGCAGATACATTTACATCAACCGTTATCAGGACGCGCCAAAACCGGTTTACCAGAAACTGCTCAGCCTGATGAAAAATAAGAGCTATTTTGTCATCACCACAAATGTAGACCACTGCTTCCAGAAAGCCGGATTTGATAAAAACCGTTTGTTTTACACGCAGGGAGATTACGGCCTGTTTCAGTGCTCTGAGCCGTGCTGCAAGGAAAAGTATGACAATGAAGAAATCATTCGAAAGATGCTGCTTGCCCAGGGGTATCAGATCCTGGAAGACGGAAGCCTTGTTCCGCCGGAGAACGGAAACCTGAGCATGCGGATCCCATCCGAACTGGTGCCGTACTGCCCACACTGCGGAAAACCGATGAGCATGAATCTGCGCGCGGATGACACGTTTGTGGAAGATAAAGGCTGGCATGAGGCATCCAGCCGACGCATCGATTTCCTGCTCCGTCACAACAGAGGCCATATCCTGTATCTGGAACTCGGCGTGGGATACAACACGCCGGGAATCATCAAATATCCATTTTTCAGCATGACAGCAGAAGATAAAGATAATCTTTATGTCTGCATCAACACCAGCGATATGCGTGTCCCGGATCTGATCCGTGACAGAGCGGTGTGCATTAAAGGGGATATTGGGGAAGTGCTGGATCGGATCTGAGACGGAAAAACATATAATATTCGAGAAAATTAATCACGTCACTTACGTGACGAGATGATGACATGATTGACGAGATAAATTCAACAGAGTTGCATACCTGCCTGCTGGAAATCACATTGCTGCCGCTGGCACATTACTGGCATTTCTGGTACGGCCCGCTGGATGCAGCCATTTACGGATCCTTTATCCTGGGAGCAAAAATCCTGTGGCACATCGTCGATTTCGGACAGAGTATGCGGACCGCAGCCGAAGTAAATGAACAGCTCCGCAGACGACGCATGGAGACGGTGGAGGAAAGAAGAGAAAAAATGAGAAAACGGCACTGATCTGTAAAAAGATCGGCGCCGTTTTTTGCATAGGATAGGAAGGACTACTGTGCCTTCTGTGCAATCTCTTCATCGGAAATCAGATTGCTGTGATATTCGATTTTGCCCGACAGGACATCATCGTAAAAATTCTGTTTCCAGTCGATATAATCGATGGCTTTCTGCAGTTTTTCCATCGATGCGAGCAACGCTTCTTTTTTTACCGCGAGAATTTCTTTACGCTCCGGAATGGAGGATGGACCTTCGAGGCAGTAGGCGAGATATTCTTTCATTTCCGCCAGCGTCATGCCGCAGCGCTTCAGGCAGCCGAGGCTCTGGATCCATTTGATGTCGCGGTCGTCGAAAACGCGGTAATTGTGGCTGTCGCGTTTTACGTTCGGGACGAGGCCTTCTTTGCAGTAAAATTTCAGGGTTTCATACGACATGCCTGTCTGGATGCAGGCTTCTTTCATGGAATACATCATGCATACCTCCCAACAAAGTTCATAACAGAATCGAATCGGTAGTAACTACCGGGTAAGATAACCATAGTATAGAATTCGGACTTTGTCAAGCGATCAGCTCTTCAAATTTTTTCTTTTTCGGAAAGGCCCGCCGAGAGGAAATGTTTGTCGATCTTGACTTCATCAAAAAGAATATCCTTCAGCGAATTCAAAGAAGAATACCCCGATCCGAAATCGTCCATGGAAATGCGGATATTCCGATCGTGGAAGAAGCGGATCGCCTGCTTGTGATAGGCGGAAATCTTTTCCCGCACCACGGCCGGATCCTGCCAGGTGATATCGATAATGCCGACAAAGATATCGGAGTGATAGCGGTTCACAAAGAGTGTCTGCGGAAAGAGTTCCAGCTTTTTCAGGATGAAATTCAGAATGTTCGTACCCGTCTCATAACCCCAGTAATCGTTGATCAGATGAAAATTGTCGACATCCGTCATCAGAAAGGCGTACTGCTTTTCTTCGCTTCTGTTATTGAGAAGCGTAAAAATTTTTTCTTTTAAAGAATCCGTGGAAATGCTCTCAGCAAGCATACTGCGGCGGGCGGCGAGAGGTCCGTTTTTCTGGAGCTGTTTTTTATACCGCTTGTCCTGGTACATTTTTTCGTCCGCCATTTGCAGCAGATCCATGATCAGATAATAATGATTTTTGCAGCTCAGCTCATATCCGACGGCATAGCTCAGCGGGTGATCCGCCGTCTGGTTGTAGGTGTCGATCATCGTCTGCAGCTGAAGATTCATCTGCTCCAGCTGGTTCCAGGTTGCATGATTCTGCACAATGACAAATTCATCACCGCCGAACCGCGCCAGAAAGCTGTTCTCGGTCAGAATGCGGGTCAGATAGGAGGCGAAGGTCTGGATAAAGACGTCGCCTTCTTCGTGGCCGTACGTGTCGTTGATCATCTTTAAATTGTTCATATCAAACATCATCACGCCGACATCGAGTGTATCGTCCGCGTTCTGAAGCTGGAGGAGCTTTTCTTCCAGCGACTTTTTATCGTGCACGCCGGCGACATCAAAGCCGGAGCGGCGGATCAGGCTTTTCAGATAATCGGTAAGCGTCAGTGCAGAGGCGCAGCCGAGCAGCGTAAGGATAATCAGAAGCGCAAAGGCGCGATGATCCAGCCCACGCTTGAAATGCAGAAGCAGCGATGTCAGAAAGACGACATAGAATGCGATCTGCAGATAGCACAGTTTGATGATTTTTTTGTTCTTTTCCATAATACTCCATACTTTCTAAATGCGTATGCAAAAAGTGAACCCTGCCATCGGTTCAGCTGGCATACACAATAATTTTCTTGGCCAGACTCTTATCCAGCCCGATTTTACTGCCCTTCACCATGACGAGATAATAACCGTGAAGCTCCGACAGAATCGAAATCCTGGCCCCGGGAACAAACCCAAGCGACTCCAGATAATGACGCTGCTTTTCCTGGCCGCAGATTTTATTGATGGCGTAAAACTGATTGAAAACGGTTAAATTTAAAGGCATGCAGGACCTCCTTTATTGCGAGAGTGCATCAAGTTAGAATTGTCTAACGGATAGTATAGCATAACATATTTGGAACAAAATGGAAAACTTTTTCTTTGAGAAATTTTTTCAAAAAAGCTTTTATGGGGACGGACGTATTTTAACGTTTTTTATTTTGGGGGAATCATGTATAATGGAAATGAAACATCGGTGACAAACTATGACATGGGAAAAGGAAGAGAAAACAATGAAACATAGAATAAAAATCCTGCTGCTTGCAGTTCTGATCGCAGCGCTCTGCAACTGTATGCTGATGATCGGGATGACCAAAACGAAAGAGAAGAATACCATTCCAAAAGATGCAAGCCTGATCTGCGAAGAAACCGTATCGCCGAACAAGGACTATATTACGGATGAAAAAGACCTGGTAAATTATACCGTGCGCGTCTATCAGGAAAAAAACAACGACATCATCGTCTATGCGGAATCCAATTCGCCGCTGTTCGATGAAGCACAGTACATCGTAATATGCGACCACGCCATCACCGCCGACGATGTCCATATCAAATGGACCACCCTCATGGGCAGCACCGAAGCGAGCGAGAAAGATGAGATCGGACTGGCACACGTTTCGATCTCAAAAGACGGGGAAGTGTTCAATGAAAAGACGATCAGCTTTGTGGCGAAAGCGGTGAATGCGGTTACGGATGTGATAGGGTAAAGAAAATAGGATAACAAAAAAGAAACGAGCAACTCCCTCGGCTCCTGATGAGCTTACCGGACAAAAAACCCGTTTCTTTTTTTATGCTAAAGTGACTTTCCTGTTTTGTCAAGAACCGCATAGCATTTTACATCGCCAAAATCGTGGCCACCAGTTTCTTGCACTGCACGAGCAGTGAGGACGGAATCGCATACTCATCAAGTGAATGTGCGCCTGCGCCCTGGATACCGAGGCTGCAGAGGGCGGGGATTCCGATGCGGGTGACGAAGGAGGTGTCGGAGCAGCCGCTCTGCTGGATGCCCTGCGGGATTGGTTCGCCGAGGAGTTTACAGCTTTCCTGATAGAGGGAGAGGAGGCGGTCGGCACCGTCGACCATTTCCATGGCGGGGTAGTAGCCGTTCTGTTCCATGGTGCAGCTTGTGCCAGGAACGGTGACGTGTTCGCAGAGATTTTTTAAGAAAGCGATGGCTTCTTCATACTGCACATTTGCCGCGTATCGGATACCGATGGAAAACTCACAGGAATCCGGGATGACATTGGCTCCGGTTCCGCCTGAAATACGGCCGCAGTTGAAGGAAAGATAGCCGAACACCGAGCGGCTCTCAATCTCTGTAATCATGCGCGCCGCCTGCAGAATCGCACTCGCGCCTTTCTGCGGCTCCTTTCCTGCATGAGCCGCTTTGCCCTTTACTTTCACGCGAATGATCGCGCCGCCGTTTCTTCTCGTAGTCACTTCGCCGCTGGTGTAGCCCGATTCCAGATTAAAAGCCGCCTCACAGCCGCTGGCATACTGCTCGACAAGCTTTCCGGCCTCGCCGTGGGAAAATGCATGGGCGACTTCCTCATCACCGGTGAGCACCAGTTTGATCTGTCTGTCCTCATACCCGACCGCATTCAGTGCGCGGAGCACAAACAGCGCGATCACATCGCCGCCCTTCATGTCATAAACGCCTGGACCGTACACGCGGTCATCCTTCACAAGAAACGGTTCCGGGCCGAACTTTCCAACCGCATGAACTGTATCCATATGCCCAAGCAGAAGAATCGGCTTCTTTTCCTGCGGCCGGGTCCACGCGGCAAACGTCGGGCCAGCCTTCTCAAAGTGATGAATCTGACGCTCCATGCCGAGCGCATCACAGTACGTATCGAGATGCGCCGCAATCCGCTCATTCGCCTCGCGATCAGCCGAAGGTGTTTCAATGGAGACAAGATTTTTCAGCAGCTCCATCATACTGTGTTCGTTTTTCTCGAGATAGGCAAATGCCTGTTCCGTTCTTTTATCCATAAACATTCTCCATTTCTTATGTTTTATAAAGTGATTTTCATAATCCGTGCCGGTCGTCCCCTGCCGCCGCTGATTTTGCCGATCGTGGTCACACAGTTTTCCTGTTCCAGCCGCAGAATCAGCCGGTTGGCGCTCCGCTCCGTGATCCCCATATCTGCAGCGAGCTGTGCGGAAGTGATTACCTGATCATGTGACCGCAGAATCTCTTTCAGTTTTTCATACGTACTGCTGCTGATGTGAAGCCGGTGCAGAAGATACGCCGTGTGATCGGTCGGGTCATTGATCTTAATTTCGGTAAACTGATGCTCATCCTCCGCAATATAGTTCGCGCCGGAGCGGTCCGCGATCGAGTGGTTGAGCGCCATTGCCGCGCGGGATTTCGCCCCCATGGGAGTATCACCGTAGCCGATGCCGATCCACAGCCGGTTGTGCGGCGTCTGCTGTCCGTGAAACAGAATCTTCTGATATTCCCCGTTCTGAATAAATTCCCGCATCAGAACCGGACGGGATGACATGATATAAAAAATAGAAGCGCCCTCGGAGAACGCAGCAGCCCCCATGCGGTGGGCGGCAGAGTAGATCAGCTCGCGCATCTCATTCTGATAATGAACCTTCTCCCATTCCCGGAGCGAAAGATCCGTCTCCTGATCAAAGGAATAATCAAAATAGATCTGCACGGAAGCACTCTGCCCGCGGTTCTTCTGCGCCGTATTTTCCAGAAACTGAAGATGATAAACCTGTTCCAGAATTACATCCTCGGAAACCGAGATGCGGATGCAGGGAATGCCTTCTGCCGACAGTGCCTCATACGTTTTTTCCATGTTGGTAAAGCAGATTTTTGCCCCGTTGTGAAAATAGTTGTAACGGTGAAAATCCGTGAGGGCATCCTGAAAATCGCCCTGATTGGGAGAAGAGCCGTGTGCCACAAGGACGCGGCCATTGGAAATGCCGATCTCTTCCAGCGTTCCCTGCACAAGCTGTTCCTCATACATATCGATACTGATGACATCCGGCACGCAGGAATAACGGACAGCAGATTCTGCCAGCGCTTTTAAGATGGAAGCCTGATTGTGCGGAAGAAAGGTCCAGGGAACGTTTGGCTCCAGCCGCTTTAAAGCATAGTGATAGTTGGTCGGCCCAGTAAAAATAATGCCGGATACTTTCCCTTTCTGAAACTGGGCAGCCGCTTCCAGACCGTACCGGTAATCGTTGGAACGCCGGTAGACCACTTCAAGGTCCGGCATGCGCTTCTCCAGCGTTTTCTGAATCCTGTCGCAGATATGGTCAGAACCTGTTACGCCGATTTTCATATATAAAATTCCTTTCCGAGAATTAAAGACATAAAAATGAATTATGGCATAATTTTACACCTATTAAGGACGAAAGGCAAATGGTAAGATGTAGAAGAATTGTTTTTGAAAATTTTTTTCAAGAATGGAGAGTGGAAAAGAAATGAAAAATCAACGTATGTTAGATGAACTGACCGAATTGATGCGGATTGATGTGTCGAGCGGTCAGGAGACGGAGATTGCAGAGCATCTGGTGAAAAAACTGGAGCAGATGGGATTTTCGATTACGCGGGATGAGGCCGGGGCTACGTTTGGCGGTGTGTGCGGCAATGTTCTGGCGGTACGGGAAGGAGAGCGGGATAGTGTTGTCTGTTTCTGTTCTCATATGGATCGTGTGCCGGGCGGCATTGGAATCAAACCGGTGGAGGAGGATGGAATCCTTCGTTCTTCCGGCGACACGATTCTGGCGGCGGATGATCTGTCCGGTGTGGCAGCCATTTTAGAGGGTGTGCGGCAGGCCATCGAATCCGGGAAAGCACTTCCGAAACTGGAGATCCTCTTTACGGTCGGTGAGGAAGCCGGTCTGTACGGTGCGAAAGCGTTTGATGTAAGCCTTCTGACATCAAAAACGATGTATGTGCTCGACTCCCCGGGACGCATCGGCCGAATTGTAAATGGGGCGCCGGGACGTGCCCTTCTGGAAGCACAGGTTTTCGGCAAGGCAGCCCATGCGGGAAATGAGCCGGAGAAAGGCATTGATGCGGCAAAAATTATGGCGGAAATGCTCGCAACGATGGAGACGGGAAGACTGGATGAAAATACAACGTCGAACTTTTCCCACCTCTGGTCCAAAACATGCGAGGCAATGAACGTTGTCTGCGACCATGCAATCCTGCGCGGAGAGATGCGGAGCCGGTCGGGAGAAAAACTCGACCGCTATGAAGCGTATTTCCAGTCGCACTGCCGTGAAATCGCAGAAAAACGCGGTGCGCGTGTGGAATTTAAAAGAGAAAACACCTTCCTGCCGTTCTTCATCCCGGAGGACTCCGAGATGATTCAGATTGTGACGGAATCCATGAGAGAGATGGGAATCGAACCGCAGATCAACGGCGGAGGCGGCGGTATGGACGGCAATATTTTCAATCAGAAGGGAATCACCTGCGTCGGTATCGCAACGGGTTATTTCAAGAACCATTCGACCGAAGAATATCTGCATCTCGATGACTTCTATAAGGTCGGAGAGCTGGTGGCGCGGATAATTGGAAAGACTGCATAAATATGCAAAATATAAAATAAAATTGGATAAAACTTGCAAAATAAAATGAAATTATGTATAATTTCAAATTAAAAAGAGCAAGGGAGAAAAAGAAATGGCTGAGATTTTAACAAACAACGCAATGTTCTCCAGCTTCATGATTGTTCTGATCGTGTTTGCACTTGGCGACATTGTCGGTAAAATTACAAAAGGAAAGCTGTCCGGAATGATGGTCGTCATGCTCCTGTTCCTGGTAGGCTTTCTGACGAAACTGTTCCCGGCGGACATCATCGACCAGGGAGGCCTTACGGCGTTATCAAAACTGGCAATTGCGATGGTATTGTTCAACATGGGAACGACTCTGAACGTAAAACAGCTGATCGAGGAGTGGAGAACCGTATTAATGGCGGCACTCTGTATGCTGGCTTCCTGCGTTGTGATGCTTCTGGTATCCCCGATCATCGGATTTGATACTGTGCTCGTCGGTATGCCGGTTATCAACGGTGCGGCAATGGCAACTTCGCTGATGGCAAGCGCCGCAGCAGAAAAAGGACTGGCAACGGCGGCAGCGCTCTGTGCAGTCATCTATTCCGTACAGAAATTCGTCGGTGCACCGATTGCATCTGCCATGGGTATCCGCTATGGAAAGAAACTGCTGAAAGCATACCGCGAGAATCCGGCGCAGTTTAAAAAGCAGGAGACCGGAAACGGTGCTTCCGCAAAAGTTTCCTTTGCAGATAAACACAAAGAATGGTATTCCGCCAACGTCATGATGGCGCTCGTTGCAGCCGGTTCCTGGGTTGCCCACATCCTTGGCGATCTGACTCCGATCAACTACAGCATCTGGGCGCTGCTTCTTGGTGTTGCCTGTGCCGCTTCCGGACTCGTTCCGACGAAACCGCTGCAGAAATCGAACTCCTACGGCCTCATGATGGTTGCTGTCTTTGGCTCCATCATCCCGTCTCTGGCGAAGGTTTCCTTAAGTGATCTCGGCACGATGGCATTCCAGACGATCGTTCTGTTCGTGGCAGCCCTGATCGGTGTTGCACTGGTTGGATGGGTTCTCCCGACCTGGAAACTTGTCGGCGACAAGGATCTGGCTGTCGGCATCGGTGTCGAGCAGTTCCTCGGATTCCCGAGCAACGTGGTCATCTGCCGAGAGGTCGGCGATGCAGTCGGAGAGACGCCGGAGGAGAAAGCGTTTATCGAAGATACCTTAAACGTGCCGTATGTCGTGGGAGGAATTACGGTTATTACGGTTTTGTCCACAATGCTGGCTGGATTTGTTATCAATATGCTGTAAAATTTTAAAATCATAGGAAAAGAAACATGACCTTGATGCAGAGGAAGAGTCCTCTGGTCAGGGTCATGTTTTGTGTTGGCATGCGGAGCAGTTCCCTCTGCATGAGACGATTAACTTTACAAGAAAAGAAAAAAATATCCCCCCCACCCGGCTTGTGAGAGCCTGAAATATCAAATATAATGAACGAACAGTACATGGATCAGGCGCGCAGATCATGGGAGTACAAAGCAAAAAAGCGGTCAGTCCGGGTAAAAACGGTCTGAAAATGGGAGGAAAAGGATGAAAAAGAAAATATTATCTTTGATGCTGATGGTGTCTCTTGCAGCATCCCTTGCGGCATGCGGTCAGGACAGCGGGAAAAACAGCAACAATACAGATTTGTCGAAAACAGAGACGGAAGCTTCTTCCGGCCAGACAGGGGAGGAAGAGACGACCCTGGTTTACGGTTCTGCTGATTATACCAGGATTAATCCGGCGATGGATGAGCACGGTGAAATTAATCTGCTGCTGTTCAACGGACTGACCGCACACGATGCGGATGACAACATTGTTCCGGGTCTGGCAGAAAAATGGGAGTACGATGCAGAAACCTGCACCTACACCTTTCATATCCGGGACGGCATCCAATGGCATGATGGAGAAAAATTTACGGCGGATGATGTGAAATTCACCATCGAAGCGATCATGGATCCGGAAAACGGATCTGAAAATGCACCAAATTATGAGGATGTAGAAGAGATTACAGTTATAGATGACAGCACCGTTTCCTTCCGCCTTTCCGAGCCGAACGTGGCTTTCCTGGAATACATGACGATGGCCATCCTGCCGAAGCACCTGCTGGAAGGTGAAAATATGCAGGAGTCGGATTTCTTCCGAGCACCGGTCGGAACAGGTCCGTACAAGCTGGAAAGCTGGGATGAAGGCCAGTCGATCGTTCTGACAAAAAATGAAAATTATTACCTCGGTGCACCAAAGATTGACAAGGTCATTTTCAAAATTGTACCGGATGATAATGCACAGGCAATGCAGCTGGAATCCGGCGAACTGGATCTGGCGCTGCTTGACCCGAAAAATGCACAGAATTTCAAAGAAAAAGACGGTTTTACCTGCTACGATATGACAACGGCAGATTACCGCGGAATTTTATTTAACTTTGCAAATGATTACTGGACGAAAAACAGAGACATCATTCCGGCGGTATGCTATTCTATTGACCGTCAGGCGATCATTGATTCTGTACTTCTTGGCGAGGGAATGCCGGCATACAGTCCTCTGCAGCGTAACATTTATAATAACGAAAATGTAGAACACTATGATTACAATCCGGAAAAAGCACAGGAAATTCTGGAAGCGGCCGGATGCACCAGAAACAGCGATGGTTTCTATGAGCGGGACGGCGAAGAAATCGGTTTTGTCATCAGCGTGATGTCCGGTGAGCAGGACCGCATTGATATTGCCCAAGCAGCAGCACAGCAGCTCCGGGAAACCGGAATCAACTGTACCGTAGAAATTCCGGCACAGATGGACTGGGGCGGACAGATGGCCTGCCTGATCGGCTGGGGAAGCCCGTTCGATGCGGACGATCATACATATAAAGTTTTCGGCACGGACAAAGGGGCGAATTATTCGAGCTATTCCAATGAAAAAGTAGATGAGTATCTGTCTCTTGCCCGCCAGAGTGACGATCCGGAAGTGCGGAAAGAATATTACGGAAAATTCCAGGAAGAACTGGCAGAAGATCCGGCCTATGCATTCATCTGTTATATTGATGCAAATTATGTGGCAGATTCCGGTATTCAGGGAATTTCCAAAGACACGGTGCTGGGCCACCACGGCGTTGGTATTTTCTGGAATATTCAGGACTGGACAATCGAAGAATAAAAACAAAAAAGCAGACGAAGGAGGTATGGTTACCTCCTTTTTGTCTGTACAGGAGAAAAACGGAATGAAGGAACGATTAAAAGTGGAACATCTTTCCGTCAGCTTTTTTACGGATGAGGGGGAAGTACAGGCGGTCCGCGATGTCAGCTTTTCCCTGAATGCAGGTGAGGTGCTCGCTGTTGTAGGCGAGTCAGGCTGCGGAAAAAGTGTGCTCTGCAAAAGCATTATGAAGCTGCTGCCGGAGAATGCAAAGATCAAAAACGGAAAAATTCTGGTCAATGGAGAAGAAATTGCAGGATACGGGGAGCGAAGAATGCGGGAACTGCGGGGAAAACTGTTCTCGATGGTTTTCCAGAATCCGATGACTTCCTTAAATCCGACGATGACAGTCGGAGCGCAGATTGCAGAGGCAGTGCGGGCGCATCAGAAAGACATGGGAAAAGAAGAAGTGGAACAGAGAGTGACAGAACTGATGCAGCTGGTGGGAATCGAGCAGGCAGAAGAGCGGAAAAAGGCATATCCGTATCACTTTTCCGGCGGAATGCGGCAGCGGATCGTACTGGCGATTGCGCTGGCGGGCAATCCGGAAATTCTGTTTGCTGATGAGCCGACGACAGCGCTGGATGTGACGATTCAGGCACAGATTCTGGACCTGCTTCGGGAAATTCAGAAAAAACTGGGAACGGCGACGGTCTTTGTCACACATGACCTTGGCGTTGTAGCGCGGATCGCAGACCGGGTAGCGGTCATGTATGCGGGAAAAATAGTAGAGATTGGAACCGTGGATGAGATTTTCTATGATCCCCGTCATCCGTATACGTGGGGACTGCTGCGTTCCATACCGGCGTTTTCGAGGGGAAAAGAAAGCCTGCCGTCTATCCCGGGAATGCCGCCGTCTCTTCTCCATCCGCCGAAGGGCGATGCCTTTGCCAGCCGCAATGCTTATGCGCTGGAAATTGATTTTGAGGAGGAGCCGCCGATGTTCCGGGTCACAGACAGCCATTATGCGGCAACATGGCTGCTGGATGAGAGAGCACCGAAGGTTGTGCCGCCGATAGGAGGAAATACAGATGGAACATGAGATTTTGCTGGATGTGCGTCATCTTACCCATATTTTTCCACTGTCCCGGAAAACAGCAGTCAAGGCAGTCGATGATGTATCGTTTCAGATTCGAAGAGGAGAAATTTTTGGACTGGTAGGAGAATCCGGTTCCGGAAAATCTACCGCTACACGCTGTGTGATGAATATTTATCAGCCATATGCCGGCCAGATTTATTATAAAGGGATTGATACCTGCGACAGAGGCCAGTTCCGGAAAAATAAAAAAATGCTGCAGACGACACGCCAGATGATTTTTCAGGATTCCGGTTCCAGTCTGAATCAGAGGATGAAGGTCCGCGACATTATTGAGGAGCCGATGCGCGTGCAGAAAATCCGGCCGCTGCGGGGAAGCTATGAGGAGGAAGCCAGATTCCAGATGAAATACGTGGGGCTGGATCCGGAATATCTGAAAAAATATCCGGGAGAATTGTCCGGCGGACAGCGGCAGCGCGTTGCGATTGCACGGGCACTGACGATGGAGCCGGAGCTTCTGGTGGCGGATGAACCGATTGCATCGCTGGACGCGTCAATACAGGCACAGATTGTGAATCTGTTCCGTCATCTGCAGAAGGAGCACGGTTTTTCGTTCCTGTTTATTGCGCATGATCTGGATATGGTCGAATTTCTGTGTGACAGAGTAGGTGTGATGTACCATGGAAAACTGGTGGAGACCGGCCCGGCGCGAGCCGTGTTTGAAAATCCGCTGCATCCGTATACGAAAGCACTGATCGCGGCCATTCCGATTCCGGATCCGCGAAGGGAAAGAGCGCGAGCTGTACCGGATTTTTCCAATACAGAATTTCCCCGGACGGGAACACTGCGGGAAGTGGAAAAAGATCATTTTGTGCTGATGGAGGGAGGCGATGCAGGATGAAAAGCCGGAACAGAGTGCTTTACTATGGAAAAAAAGCAGCGGCATTTCTGGCAAGTGTTCTGCTGCTGTCTGTGCTCGTATTTTATATTTCAAGGCTTGCGCCGGGAGATCCGCTGGTATCATATTACGGAGACCGCGTGGAAAAAATGACGCCCGAAGAAAGAGCGTGGGCCGAAGAAAAATTGGGACTGAAGGATCCCATTTCCGTACAGTATATCCGCTGGGCAGGCAATGCGCTGCATGGGGATTTCGGAATTTCGTACAAATATAAAATGGATGTAACGTGCGTGGTCGAGGGAAGAATTGGAAATACGCTGGTGCTTGGCGGCATTGGATTTCTGCTGATTTTCACCCTCGCGCTGCTTCTTGGAATTTTCTGTGCATGGAAGGAAGATACTTGGCTGGACCGCATCATCTGTAAGGTGGGAACCATCACGGGATGTATTCCGGAATTCTGGCTGTCGCTGCTTCTGATTCTTGTTTTTTCCATGCAGCTCAAATGGCTGCCGAGTTCCGGTGCCTACTCTGTTGGAAAACAGGCAGATTTTTCCGACCGTGTCTGTCATCTGATCCTGCCGATGACGGTCGTAGTGCTGAGTCATTTGTGGTATTACGCATACATGATCCGCAATAAAATTCTGGATGAAGTGCGGGAAGAGTATGTGCTTCTGGCAAGAGCCAAGGGGCTGAAACGAAAGACGGTTCTGTTCCGGCATTGCCTGCGGAATACGATTCCGTCGTATCTTGGCATCATGGCCATTTCTGTTCCGCATGTGCTGGGGGGAACCTATATTGTAGAAACGGTTTTCTCGTATCCCGGTATCGGAACGCTGGCGTATGAGAGCGCACGGTACAAAGATTACAATCTTCTGATGCTGCTTTGCCTGATGTCCGGAATCGTTGTGATTCTGTGCAATATGGCGGCACAGATCATCAACGAGAGAATTGATCCGCGGATGCGGGAGAAAGAAGCGGCAGAAACATCGGAGGTAATGATGCTGTGACAGAAAAAACACAATTATTTCAATTTGCAGGAGAGAGGCCTGCAGAAAAAACAGAAGCAGAAAAAAAGAAAAAATGGTATCAGGACCGGCCGGTGGCAGCAGAGCTTTTTCTGGGTCTTCTTGTGCTGGGCTGCCTTTTCTGTGGGCAGATTATGACGAAGGATCCCTCGTATATGGATCTGAAAAACTGTTCCGTCATGCCGTGCCGGGAATTTCTGTTTGGAACCGATACGATGGGAAGAGATATTTTCTCGATGATCTGGTACGGCGGCAGAATATCGCTGGCGATCGGTCTGCTTTCTACGCTGATTTCCACTGTGATTGCCGTTCTCTTCGGCGCAGTCAGCGGATGTGCACCGGCGTGGCTGGACGCGCTTCTGATGCGGCTGACCGAGATCTTTTTGTCGGTGCCGAATCTTCTTCTTGTCATTTTTCTTCTGGCCGCTGCGGGAAAATCCAATGTGATTACGATTTCTGCCGTGATCGGAATGACAAGCTGGACAAGCATTGCAAAGGTTGTGCGGACCGAAGTACGGCAGATCCGGAACAGTGAATACGTGATTGCGTCGCGCTGTATGGGAGGCAGTTTTTTCTATATTTTATGGCACCATCTGGCACCGAACTTTTTTTCGTCTATTATGTTTATGGTGGTTATGAACATCCGAAGTGCGATTGTAGCAGAATCCACACTGAGTTTTATGGGAATCGGTCTTCCGCTGGAGGTGATTTCCTGGGGCAGCATGCTGTCACTTTCGGAAAAAGCGCTGATGACAAAGGCATGGTGGATCATTCTGATCCCGGGTGTTTTTCTGATTGTGACGCTGCTTAGTTTTACAAGCATTGGAAATTATCTGCGGAAGCAGGCAAACAGAAAACAGAGAAATCTGTGAGCTGTTCAGAGAGGCTGCGGTCTGTGGGGAATCCCTGCAGACTGCAGCTTTTTTGTCTTGCAATCAAATACAGGGATTGCTATAGTGAAAAGCAGAAAGAGTATTTTTAATACCTAAAAAACAGCGGGAGGAGAAGGAAATGCTGAAGAGTCAGGAAATGCGGAAACTTGCACCGGAGATGGATCCGCTCCGGATTGGAACAGGATGGAAAAAAGAGGATCTTGAAAAACCGCAGATTATGGTGGAGAGTACGTACGGGGACAGCCACCCGGGAAGCGGCCACTTAAATCTGCTGGTCGAGGAAGTGCGGAAAGGCGTTGCGGAAGCGGGGGGCTTCGGGGCGCGGTATTTCTGCACCGACATCTGTGACGGCGAGAGCCAGGGAACGGACGGCATCAACTACAGTCTTGCGAGCCGCGAGATGATCGCCAATATGATCGAGATCCACGCGAATGCGACACCGTTTGACGGCGGCGTCTATCTGTCGAGCTGCGACAAGGGTATGCCGGGCAATCTGATCGGCCTTGCGCGTGTCGATATTCCGGCGGTTGTTGTGCCGGGCGGAACGATGAATGCGGGACCGGAGATGCTGACACTGGAGCAGCTTGGCATGTACAGCGCAAAATTTGAGCGCGGTGAGATCGACGAGGAGAAGCTCGACTGGGCGAAATGCAATGCCTGCCCGAGCTGCGGTGCCTGTTCGTTTATCGGAACGGCATCCACGATGCAGATCATGGCGGAGGCACTCGGCCTTGCCCTGCCTGGAAGCGCTCTGATGCCGGCGACAAGCCCGGATCTTCTGGCATATGCACGGGAGGCAGGCCGCCAGGCGGTAAAACTGGCACAGATGGAGCATATGCGGCCAAGCGATCTTGTGACGAAAGAGAGTTTTGAGAATGCGATTCTTGTCCACGCGGCAATTTCGGGAAGCACAAACTGCCTGCTGCACATCCCGGCCATTGCGCATGAGTTGGGCATCGAGATCACCGGCGACACATTCGATCGTCTGCACCGCAATGCGCGGTATCTGCTCGATGTCCGCCCGGCAGGAAGATGGCCGGCAGAGTGCTTCTATTATGCGGGCGGCGTTCCGGCGATTATGGAAGAAATCAAAGATCATCTGCATCTCAATGTGATGACAGTGACTGGAAAGACGCTCGGAGAAAATCTGGCGGAGCTTCGTGAAAATGGATTTTATGAGAAGTGCAGCGGATGGCTCGCAAAATTTAATGAGCGGTATGGAACTTCGATTACAAAAGAAGATATTATCCGCCCGTATGACAAGGCGATCGGAACGGACGGCAGCATCGCTGTTCTGCGCGGAAACCTTGCGCCGGAGGGAGCCGTCATCAAGCACACGGCCTGCCCGAAAGAAATGTTCCACGCCGTCCTCCGTGCCCGACCGTTCGACAGCGAGGAGGAGTGCCTCGATGCCGTGCTGAAACATAAGGTTCAGAAAGGCGACGCCGTCTTCATCCGCTACGAAGGCCCGAAAGGCAGCGGTATGCCGGAGATGTTCTATACTTCCGAGGCAATCAGCAGCGACAAAGAGCTTGGAAAGAGCATCGCGCTTATCACCGACGGCCGTTTCTCCGGCGCCTCCACCGGCCCGGTCATCGGCCACTGCAGTCCCGAAGCTGTAGACGGCGGCCCGATCGCACTCGTCGAGGAAGGGGATTTGATTGAGATTGATGTGAAGGAACGAAAACTTAACATCATCGGAATCGCCGGTGAGCGCAAGTCCATGGAAGAAATCGATGCGATCTTAAAAGAACGCCGCCAAAACTGGAAACCGCGCGAGCCGAAATACAAAAAAGGCGTACTCCGTCTTTTCAGCCTCCACGCAGCAAGCCCGATGAAAGGGGCGTATCTGGAGTACTAAAAATACTTGCGTTTTTCTGGGATGGTCTTTAGAAGTTAAGGCAGAGCAAAAAATGGAGGAAGGAGCAACAGAAAAACAAGTGAAAGAAAATACCTAAAAAACAAACGGTTCCTGTATAATGTTGCATCTCTTCAGAGAATGGTCGGAAGTCCAGATTCTGTCCAGAAGAATGTGGTGCTGGAGAACAATTCGCTGTCGGCGGAGCAGATTACCGGTGTGGAAAACCGAAAGAGCAAGGCAGGCGAAGCCGTTCTTCCGGTACTGCGCAGTGTTTCGCTGTTTCTTCTCGGGCTGCTTGGCGTGCTTCTGATTCTGCTGACGCTGCTTGTGATTGCGGCGGAGGCGGCGCGGATCATCTGCCTTGGACCGGCGGCAAAGAAACAGCAGCAACCGATGCAGAACTCGCCCGCAGATTTCCGGCGGTCGAGCCAGGCGAATATACGCGTGTCTGCCATCTGATCGAGAAACATATCTACGGTGAGATTCTGCTGTCTCCTTATGAGGAACGTACGCTGAACCATTTTCTGGAAAAGCTGATGGAGCCGGTACCGGGCTGCAGCTGGAAAATGCGGCTGAAGCTGCGCTATGCGTGTCTGCGCCGTGTGAATACGAAGAAAAAGAAGAGAAAGCACAGCGCTTTCCAGCAAAAATAAGGGTTAGGAAAACAAATGAAAAGAGGGATTTTACCATGAAATTTGTAACATTTAATATTCGCTGTGATTTTGGCCAGGATGGAGCCAATAATTTTATCTACCGCAGACCGCTGATTCTGGAAAAAATCAGACAGGAAAAGCCGGATATCATCGGTTTTCAGGAGGTACTGCCGCATGTGGCTGCCTGGCTGAAGGAAAATCTGACGGAATATTACATTGCCGGATGTGGAAGAGAAAAGGATCTGACCGGTGAGGCAATGATCATTGCCTATCGGAAAGAACGTTTTCAGAGTGTGAGACTGGAAACCTTCTGGCTGTCACCGACACCGTACGTGCCGGGATCCCGCTATCCGGTACAGAGTATGTGCCCGCGTACTGCGACGGATGTGGTATTTGAGGATATGGAGACCGGAAAAGTGTTCCGCGTCATCAACACCCATCTGGATCACGAGTGCGCCGGGGCGAGAAAGCTTGGCCTGGAGCAGATTCTCGCACATCTGAGAGCAGAGAAAGCATTTGCCGATGTGCCGGTGATTCTTAGCGGCGACTTCAATGCCGAGCCGGACAGCGAAGAGATGAAACCGCTGAGGGAAACTGCCGGTCTTGTGAATGCGACGGAAGGAATCGGCATTACCTTCCACAACTATCATCGCGATGATCCGAACGATCCGCAGTGCTCGATTGACTACATCATTCTCAAAGGGGACTGGGAATGCCGGAAGGTGGAAAAATGGACGGAGCAGAAGGACGGTGTGTGCCTTTCTGATCATTATCCGATCTGTGCGGAACTTATTTAAAATATGGATGCAAGAGGCGGCCGCCGGGAGAAAAAATCTTCTGGCGGCGTTTTTTTACGATAGTTATAAGAAAAACTTATAACAAGTCAAAGAAAAAAGGGAATATACAAACGCCGCATTTTCTGTTATGATAGGTTACGTTACAAAACCTATCAGATTAGTATAGAAAGAAAAATTACGAAATAACAGGAGATTATTCATATGGCAAGAGGAATTGACACAAAATGTATCCATTTAGAAGAGGACGAGGGACAGTGTAGCCACTACGGCGCACTCAGCTACCCGATTTATCAGACCGCAACGTATGCGCATCCGGGCGTAGGACAGAGCACCGGATTTGATTACAGCAGACTGCAGAACCCGACCAGAGAGCATCTGGAGAAGATGGTGGCTGCACTGGAAAACGGAATTGATGCGTTTGCATTAAGCTCTGGCATGGCAGCGATCTCACTTCTGATGGAGCTGTTCCGCCCGGGAGACCACATCATTGCGGATTCCGATTTGTACGGCGGAAGCATTCGTCTGTTCCACCATGTGAACGAGAAAAACGGCGTCGAATTTTCCGGCATCGACTGCTACTGTGATGACGTGGAAAGCTATGTGAAAGAAAATACAAAAGCCATCTACATCGAGACCCCGACGAACCCGATGATGAACGTAACCGACATCCGAAAGATGGCGGATATTGCAAAACGCCACAACCTGATTCTGATCGTGGACAACACCTTCATGTCTCCGTACTTCCAGAACCCGCTCGATCTCGGCGCGGATGTTGTCATCCACAGCGGCACGAAATACTTAAGCGGCCACAATGATACGCTGGCAGGTTTTATCGTGACAAACCGTGAAGACATTCAGGAAAAACTGCGTTTCCTGATTAAGACAACAGGTGCAGGTCTTGCTCCGTTTGACTGCTGGCTGGTGCTGCGCGGCATGAAAACTTTAGGCATCCGCATGGAAAGATCTCAGGAGAATGCAGAACAGATTGCTGCATGGCTGCAGAAACAGAAGGCGGTTACGAAAGTAATCTATCCGGGACTGCCGGATCATCCGGGCCATGAGATTATGAAAAAACAGGCAAGAGGCTTCGGTGCCATGCTGACAATCCAGCTCGAGAGCAAAGAGTTTGCCCTTGCCATTCTGGAGAAGGTAAGAATGATCCGTTTCGCAGAGAGCCTCGGCGGCGTGGAGACACTCGTTACGTATCCGACGACGCAGACACATGCCGATGTGCCGAAGGAAATCCGTGAGCGGAACGGAATCACGGAGAGCACCCTTCGCTTCTCCGTTGGAATTGAAAATATCGAGGACCTGATCGGCGAGCTTGAGAAGGTTTTTGCAGAAATTGAGGAAGAGAAAAATGACGGAAAGAAATCTTGATTTTGACAGAATCATCAACCGAAAAAATACAGACTGTTTAAAATATGACTTCGCAGTAAAACGCGGTATGCCAGCCGACGTGCTGCCGCTGTGGGTGGCGGACATGGACTTTGAGACATCCTCCTACATCGAGGATGCGCTGGTGGAGCGTGTGAAAATGGGCATTTACGGCTACAGCGATGCGCAGACTCCATATTTTGAGGCAGTTGCGGGGTGGATGAAACGCCATCACAACTGGGAGCCGAAAGAAGAATGGCTGATCAAAACGCCGGGCGTTGTGTTTGCGCTGGCGATGGCGGTCAAAGCTTACACCGGGCCCGGGGATGCCGTGCTGATCCAGTCACCGGTTTATTATCCATTTTCGGAAGTCATTGCGGATAACGGCAGAAGAGTCGTCAGCAGCACGCTGGTGCTCGGCGATGATAACCGCTATCACATGGATGTGGCGGATTTCGAGGAGAAGCTGAAAGCTGAAAACGTGAAGCTCTTTTTCCTCTGCAATCCGCACAACCCGGTCGGAAGAGTCTGGACGAAAGAGGAGCTGACGGCGATCGGCGATCTCTGCGTGCAGTACGGCGTGACCGTTGTAAGTGATGAGATCCATGGAGATTTCATTTTTAAAGGCGAGCATCAGGTGTTTGCTGCGATCAAAAAAGAGTACGAGGACATCACGATCACCTGCACCGCGCCGAGTAAGACATTCAATCTGGCAAGTATGATGATGTCAAACATCTTTATCGCCAACCCGGAACTCCGTGCGAAATTCCGGAAACAGCTCGATGCAGCCGGAATGAGCCAGCTTGGTGTGATGGGTCTGGTGGCATGCGAGACGGCATATAATAAGGGCGAGGAGTGGTATGAGGCAATGCTTTCCTATGTGAAGGCAAATGCAGAATTTACAAGGCAGTATGTGGAGGAGCAGATTCCGGGCGTGAAGATGATCGACCTGGAGGGAACATATCTCGTATGGCTCGATTTCCGCGAGACGGGGCTTTCTGTCGACGAACTGGAAGACCTGATCATCAACAAGGCGAAGCTGTGGCTCGACAGCGGCAAGATCTTCGGAGACTGCGGTCGCGGCTTCCAGCGGATCAACATCGCCTGCCCGCGCGCAACCCTGACCGAGGCACTGGAGCGGATTCGGGATGCGATGAAAAGCAGATAAAGCCACACCGATGAGATGCGTAGCATTTTGGAAGTTGGCTCTGAACAGTGACGAAAACATGTTGAAAAGGCGCAGCTTACGGAACATCTTTTTGGGAGATATGATTTTTTTTGTGTCTCCGGTAGAGAAAGAAGAAAGCTGCGCCTCCGCATATCAAAACGAGTACTTTCACCGGAATCTGATATACCGGATACACAGAGGTATAAATGCAATGATATTCTGGCGAAGAAACTTCGCTTTCCTCAGCAGGGCTCGGGCTCCAGGAAAAAGATGCCAGAATTCGAAAATATTTTTTATCAGAAGAAAACTGGCTATAAGGAAGATAAAAATCTGGGTTTCCAGGCGTTGTGATTTTCCGTTCCAGCGTCCAGGGTTCTTCCGTGCTGTTCCGAGTCCACAATTCTGCTTTTTCTAATTCAAAAAGATACATCAGTGGATCTGTCTCCAGACGGATAAAGTCTTCTTTCGCAGTTCTTACCTGGGTTATATTTTGAAAATCGAAAACTGTCTGATATAACAAAGAACGATCTGATTTTTCCTGATAGGTGAGTACATTTGCGGCATACAGATCTTGGAAACTTTTTGTCTTTTCAGATCGTTTAAAAAAATAGAAATCGATAGGTTTGGAAGAAGTTTTTCGATACTCGTTTTCTAAACTGGATTCTATTGGCGAAGCATTTTCTGGTACGTTTTCTTTTAAAAAAGAGCACAATACCGTATCGTCATTTTCGAATGCAGTGTCTGCTTTGACTGGAACAGAAAAACAGAATAACAGGGTGAAAAATAAAAATTTGATTTTTTTCATAATGAGTTACCTCTTATTTATGGCTTTATTCAGTTGATGCCGGATTTAAAAGTTTTTTTGAATGGTTGTTCTGTACTTTTTGTTCCTGCAATTCCTAAAACATTCATAATCTGCCCGTTTTTCTACGAGTAATGGCGACTTGCTCATGATTTTACTTAAATTACTTGAAAATACCTTAAACACAATTTGCCTATCAGAGAAATTTGTGCTTCTGGATAGGCAAATTGTTACTTTGAAAGAGTAATTAGAAATTAAATGTATTTGTATGTGGTGAATGAAAGTTTAATAACTTAGGTTCATTGTTTTATATGCAGTATAGGCTGTTCCTGATGGAGAGTAGCTAATTCCACCACCGTTGTAGGAAAAAGAGATACTGTAGCCGGTTTTCTGGGGATTATATAAGTATCCCATTACAATTCTTTTATCACTGCTATTACCTGCAGTAGCGTGACAGTATGTAACACCTTTAAGCTTCATGGCATAGTCGGGTGTTCCTAGTTGACTCCCTGAAAATTCAGCACCAGATAATTGCTGATTATTTGCAGTAAGAGTTCCACCGACTTTCCAATCGTTCATAGTATTATCTTTGTACCATAATTTTCCACCATATTCATACGGTCTCATAGCAGCGCCTAATTGAAAAGAAAAACTGTCTTTTCCGCGAGGTTGTTTATTAGAAGTAAACTCGTATGTTGGATAGATATAAATGGTTGATGCATTTTTAAAAGCTGATGCAGTAAAGGAAATACCGGTTAAAGTTTCGCTACTGAGTATCGATATTTGATTTTCGATATTTGAATTAATATATTCAAAATGTTTACCTCCACTTTTTAAGTCATCCACAATGAACTGCATGACGTCATCATCCAGCTTTTCTATTTCCTTTTGTGGCATTCCGGTTTTTAATAGATATGCTTTGTTAGATAGAACAACATTATTATCTGCCTTTACATTGCAAATTACCATATTTAAGGACAGAATACAACAAATAAAAAATGCAAGACATGTTTTTAATTTTTTCATGATGAGTGGTCTCCTTTCATAAGTATTGTTGGATGGTTTTAGTTTTTTATTTATCCTTAGATTAGTGCACTATCTGAAAAGTAAATTCGTTCGTTAATATGGATGATAAAATAGAAAATTAATAAAAATGATTGTAATTATTATATAAATATATGAAAAATAAATCAATAGTCAAAAAACATATAAATAAATATATGAATTTGTAAAAAACAACGATTTTGTAAAAAGAATGTAATTTTAGAGAGATATATACGTATAAAAAAATAAAACGTGATTTTAATTTGCAGTGATATGGATTCTATGATATAGTGTGGTAAAGTGATGCTGTGAAAAAAAACAAAACCCCGTCGGCAAACAAGGCGGGCAGCGCAGGAAAGGGGATTATAACAATGTATATTACATGCCTGGACGTAGAAGGAGTACTGGTACCGGAGATCTGGATCGCGTTTGCAGAGGCAAGCGGAATCCCGGAACTCAAAAAAACGACACGCGACGAACCGGATTACGATAAACTGATGAGATGGAGACTTGGAATCTTAAAAGAGCACGGCCTGGGACTGAAAGAGATTCAGGCTACGATTGAGAAGATCGATCCACTGCCGGGCGCAAGAGAGTTCCTCGACGAGCTGCGCACCTTCTCCCAGGTGATCCTGATCAGCGACACCTTCACGGAGTTTGCCGCACCGCTGATGAAAAAACTCGGCTATCCGACCCTGTTCTGCAACTCCCTGGAAGTCGCAGACGACGGAGAGATCACCGGCTTTAAGATGAGAGTCGAGCAGTCGAAGCTCACCACGGTCAAAGCACTGCAGTCTATCGGATTCGAAACGATCGCAAGCGGCGATTCCTATAATGATCTCGGCATGATTCAGGCAAGTAAGGCAGGCTTCCTGTTCCGCTCGACCGATAAAATCAAAGCCGACTATCCGCAGATTCCGGCGTATGAGACGTATGAGGAGCTGCTTGGAGCAATCAAAAAGGAAATGGAGAAATAAGTATAAATACGTTTATAAAAAATGCAGAGAACCGAAAAAACAGGTTCTCTGCATTTTTTAATTATTTTTTTGATTCCGCAGACCGCTGCCCGCTGAGCTTGATGCATTCCTGAATCCACTGCAGCGCAGCTTCTTCCCGGTACACCGCGCCGCGCAGGACGAGATAATCCGAAAACGCGCGGTCATCCGCAGGCGGGATTTCATCAAATTTTTTCTGGTTTTCCAGCAGATGTTCCAGATGCTTCTGATGCTGGGAAAGCTGGTCGGCAAGAAATCGCTGCTGGAAATCCGGTGAGGCGCCGTCGAGGAAGAAGAGCCGCAAACGGGATTCATCCTTAGATGCCGTCTGGATCGGGCAGAGCGTTTCCTCCCATTCCGAAAAATCGCGCCGTCCTTCATCGGTGATCGTATAGACCTTCTTTTCCAGCACATTTCCTGTAATTTCCACCCGATACTGGATCAGCCCCTCGGCGTTCAGTGATTTCAGTTCCGGATAAATCTGGCTGTGTTTCGCATTCCAGAATTCAAATAAGGTTGTCTCAAATTCTTTCGACAGTTCATAGCCTGTCATTTCATTTCGGTTCAAAAGTCCGAGAATCGCATATTTCAAAGTTCCCATTCGCATGAAACTCCTTTATCCAAATAATTTTTCAAAACCGTTTTGCTTTTGTGTTTTTGAGTATAGCACAGCTTCGCCGGAAAATCCACAGGAAAAACAAGTAAAATAAAACATGTAAAAGTTGACATGTTTTGCGGTTGGTGGTAAGATAACAAAGAATTACAATTATGAGGAAAGGATTTGAACTGCACCTATGACAAACAACAAAAAAGACCTTCTGAAACGTTACCTGATTTTCCTTGCGGGACTGTTTGTAAACTCCCTCGGGGTTGCGCTCATCACCAAAGCAAATCTCGGAACGTCTCCGATCTCTTCGATCCCTTACGTATTAAGTCTTAACTTTGCATTATCTCTCGGCAGCTTTACGATCATCTTCAGCATCCTGCTGATCGTTCTCCAGATTGTGATTCTCGGAAAGAATTTCAAACCGGAATCCCTTCTTCAGATCCCGGTATCCATTGCCTTTGGATTTTTTATTGATTTCAGTATGATTCTGTTAAACGCACTGAATCCGCAGATGTATGCGGCAAAAGTTGCTTATCTTCTGATCGGATGTCTGATCCTCGGCGTCGGTGTTTACATGGAAGTGCTCGCTGATGTTGTCATGCTGCCGGGCGAATCCTTTGTCCGCGCGGTTGTTGCCAGATGGGAAACGGAGTTCGGTGTGACGAAAATCGCATTCGATGTTTCGATGGCCGTCATTGCCGCTGCCGCTTCGTTCTTCCTGGCGCGTGAGCTGAACGGTGTCCGCGAGGGAACCATCGTAGCAGCTCTTCTGGTCGGATTCATTGCCAGAACGATTGGCAAAAAACTGCATTTCCTTCCGGGGATGCTGTTTGAATAAAAAAAATGGGGTATTTTACAGATTTAAAAAAGAGGAGGAAGCAAAAATGAAATACGATTACCCACACCTTTGCAGCCCGATTACCATTGCAGGAAAGACCTTCCCGCACCGCATGTTTTCCGCACCGATGGGCGGAACTGATATCACGAACGACGGATGTATCGGACCGAAGTCCGCAGCATTCTATGAGCTTCGCGCAAAGGGCGGAGCAGCAGCTGTCACCGTCAGCGAGTGCATGGTACACCCGGTAACCGACGGTTCCCATGCGTATCATCTGGATACCGCAGTCTTAAATTCCCTGGCATCTGCAACGTATGCGGCTGATGCGATTTCCCGCCACGGCGCTGTGCCGAGCCTGGAACTGTTCCATTCCGGTCGCAACGATCGGCGGTCTGAATGATCCGGCGCAGATGGAAGAGATCATCGCATCCGGAAAAGCCGATGTTGTTTACATGGCAAGAGCCCTTCTCGCAGATCCATTCCTGCCGCGCAAAGTCATGGAAAACCGTTCCGAAGATATCGTGCACTGCCTGCGGTGCTTCACCTGTATGGCAGAGCGTGCGGCAACCGGCACGAGACGATGCACCGTCAATCCGCTGATCGGAAGAGAGATGGAGGGCGATGAAGTACAGCCGGCTCCGGTGAAGAAAAAAGTCCTCATCGCAGGAGGAGGCCCTGGCGGACTGTATGCTGCATGGACTGCAGCAAGAAGAGGCCACAGCGTGGTGCTCTGCGAGAAAGAAGTAGCGCTCGGCGGTATCTTAAAGAGCGAAATTGCCCTGCCGTTCAAACGGGAAATGTTCGCGCTGACCGAGACCTACGAGCGTTTCGCAAGAAATGCAGGTGTGGAAATCCGCCTCAACACCGAGGTAACACCGGAGTACGTCGAGAAAGAAGCACCGGATGCCCTCATCATCGCCGCAGGCTCCCGTCCGCTTGTTCCGCCGATCAAAGGCATGGATGGAGAGCAGGTTGTCGTTGTCAATGAGCTGTACCGCAATCTCGACAAGATTTCCGACAAAGTCGTTGTCATGGGCGGCGGCCTCGCCGGATGCGAGTGTGCGATCTCTCTTGGCATGGAAGGAAAAGAAGTCCAGCTCGTCGAAATGCGCGACGCCCTCGCCCCGGATGCAAACGTCCGCCACCGCCCGCTGCTCTTAAAAGAAATCGAAAAACAGGTCAAAGCCGTCCACACCGGTTACCGCGCCGAGGAGATCACCCCGGAAGGCGTATGGTGCACCGACGCGAATGGGGAGCGCCACCTCGTAGAAGGAACCACCGTCATCTGCGCCCTCGGCCAGAGAGCAAGAACCGACGTTGTAGAGCAGCTCCGTAATACCGCGCCGTTTGTACGCGTGATCGGAGACGCAAGACGTGTATCTACCATCACCAATGCCGTATATCAGGGGTATCATGCGGCGCTGGATATTTAATCAAGAATAGAAATTTTGGAAATGCTGTACCATGGAAAAAGAATCCGTGGTGCAGCATTTTTTAAAAGATAAAGTCTACCAATCCGCGTTTTTTCCGTGTATAATGAATGTATCAGTCAGAAAAAATGTGAACAGGAGGACGCAATGGGAAGATTTTTAAATCCGGGAAATGAAGCATTTTCGGAAGTCATTCATTCGGAAATTTATGTAGATAAAACACCGCTTCTGGAATACACCAACAGAGTGATCAGTACTACATCGAAATTTATCTGCAGCAGTCGTCCCAGACGTTTCGGAAAGTCGATCACAGCGGAGATGCTTTCGGCATATTACAGCAAAGGCAGTGATTCCAGAGAACTGTTTGCGGACTATGCGATCCATAAGGCAGAGTCCTTTGAAAAACATCTGAATCAGTATGATGTGATTCATTTTGATGTCCAGTGGTGCATGATGGATGCCGGAAATGCGGATTGCGTTGTGGAATATATCAATCATGGGATCCTGCAGGAACTGAAGGAAAAGTACGGAGAGTTGATTCCGGATACGGTAAAAACTGCTTATGGTGCGATGTCTTATATCAAGGCTGCCAGCGGAAACAAATTTGTTGTCATCATCGATGAATGGGATGTACTGATCCGTGATGAGGCACAGAATCATAAAGTACAGGAAGAGTATATTGATTTTCTGCGTGGCATGTTTAAAGGGTCAGAACCGTCAAAATATATTGCATTGGCGTATCTGACAGGAATTCTGCCGATCAAGAAATTAAAGACACAGTCCGCTCTCAACAATTTTGAAGAATTTACCATGCTGGATGCAGGAAGAATGGCACCGTATGTTGGCTTTACAGAAGAGGAAGTGCATGATTTATGCGACAGGTACGGACAGATCTATGAGCAGGTGAAATTATGGTATGATGGATATTCTCTGGAAGGGTATCAGGTATATAATCCAAAAGCCGTTGTCAGCCTGATGCTGAATGGAAAATATAAAAGCTACTGGTCCAATACCGGCAGCTATGAAGCAATCGTGCCACTGATTAACATGAATTTCGACGGACTGCGGGCGGCAATTATAGAAATGATGTCGGGGGCCGCCGTGGATGTGGATGTGACATCTTTCCAGAATGATACCGTAAGCTTCGCCAACCGGGATGATGTACTGACGTATCTGATCCACTTGGGATATCTGGCTTACGATCAGGACAGGGAGCAGGTTTTTATTCCAAATGAGGAAATCAGACATGAATTAAACAATGCGGTGAAACGCAATAAATGGAATGAAATGATTACTTTTCAGAAGGAATCCGCAGATTTGCTGGATGCAACCCTGGATATGGATGAAAAAGCGGTAGCAGATGGGATAGAGCGAATTCATCAGGAGTACAGTTCGGTGATCCAATATAATGATGAAAATTCCCTGAGCAGCGTGCTTACGATAGCATATTTAAGCTCTATGCAGTATTATTTCCAACCCGTAAGAGAGCTGCCGACCGGACGCGGTTTTGCAGATTTTGTTTATCTTCCGAAACCGGAATACAGAACAAGTTATCCGGCGCTGCTGGTAGAACTTAAGTGGAACAAAAGCACAGATACCGCCATAGAGCAGATCTGGGATAAAAAATATCCGGATTCTATTCTGGAATATACAGGAAATATTCTTCTGGTGGGAATTAACTACAATAAAAAGACGAAAGAACATGAGTGCAGGATTGAAAAGATAAAAAGATAGAAAACCGAATGCTGAGAGGAAAAACGTCATATCATGGACAACGGAATTCATGATATGACGTTTTTGTAAATATTTCAGTCGATACGAAATAGGAATGAACGATTAGATTTTAGAAATTTTTTAAAAAAAGTCCTTGATCGGTAGCAACTCCCGGGTGATAAGCTAAAGCTACAAAGACAGGGAAATAACAAAATATCACACATCAAAATAAAACAGGGAGGTTATGATGATGAACTTTACATTAAGCAATCAGGTACAGATCCCGGCAGTGGGAATCGGAACTTTTATGATGACACCAGACCAGGCAGAGCAGGCGGTTGTGGACGCATTAGCCTGCGGATACCGCATGATCGACACGGCACAGGCTTACATGAATGAGCGCGCGGTCGGACGCGGAATCAAAAGATCCGGTGTGGCAAGAGAGGACATTTTCATCTCCACCAAAATCTGGGTAAGCCAGTATCTGACAGAAGGAACCGTAGAAAAGAGTCTGGAACTGCTTGGAACCGACTACATCGATCTGATGTTTATCCATCAGCCTGCAGGCGATTTCATGGCAGGATACCGTAAACTGGAAACGGTAGCGATCCGTCCGATGGTAAACCAGATTGAAATGCATCCGTACTTCGCACAGGAGTCTGCATTAAAAGTCATGGAAGAGTACCAGATCGTGCCGGAGGCATGGGCACCGCTCGGCGGAGGACGCCACAATCCGTTTGACAACGAGATGGTAAAAGAAATCGCTGCCGCACACGGAAAGACCGTAGGACAGGTTGTTCTGCGCTGGAATGTGCAGCGCGGCGTTGTGGTCATTCCGAAATCGGTTCACAAAGCGAGAATCGAAGAGAATTTCCAGATATGGGATTTTACACTGACTGAAGAGGAGATGCAGAAAATCAGTTCACTGGATCTTGGCTATCAGGGAACTGCGGTCAAGCATTTTGATCCGGAATTTGTTAAAATGTGCAATACCAGAAAGATCCACGAATAAAACAGGGCGGTTTGGTTTCCAACTGCTGTAAGATCATTTTTGCACAGGCAGACGTTGCGTTCCTGGATCCAGAATATTCGATGTCTGTACCATTCCAGTAGGTCATTTCCGGTGCGTTTGATACCTTAAGCTATGCAATGGAAACATATTTCGGCAAACCGGAGGAAAACAATCTGTCCGATGATATCAATGAGGCACTTGCGGCAGAACTGCTGAAAGGAAAAACATATAACTCTTAAAATTTCTTGCAGGATTTCACCCTGTGTGGTACATTATAGTTATGAATTGCGGTGGCCGTCTTCGGACAACACCTTGAAAGAGCCTGATGCGTCAGGCTCTTTTTATAACAGGTTTTAGCTTGCTTATTTAATTGAAGTGGCTAACATGGGGCTGCCCTTGGTGTGCAAGAAGTAGAAAGCAATAAAATAAAAACAATAATGACAATATCTAAGCCAGAGGCCTAGGTGTTATTTTTAGCAAGTATTATTGCAGAATATCAGGTGCTTATTATAACAAATAGAAAGAGGAAATGAGACAGGGGAAAAGAATGAAGAAAAAAACAACAATATTATTACTGGCAGGGAGTCTGATGATAGCTGGAATAGCTGCTCTCCTGTACCAGAGCCAGAACAGCAGAAATCAGATCCGTCATTATACGGCCTTTTTTTCAACAACAGGGGAAGAGATCACTTCGGATAATGATATGAAAAAGAAGATCGCTGAACAGATCGGAGCCGATTGTGAAGAAACATGGCTGAAAGGACAGACAAAGGATAATGCACTGAATGCTTATATTGCAGCCGGCGAGTATCCGGATTTTATTTCCGGCGAAAGTAAATTATATGATGCAGGAGCACTGATTCCCATTGACGAATACTGGGACAATTATCCCAATATAAAAAATTATCTGACAGAGGAACAGTGGGACCTGTTTCGGCAGGCAGACGGACATATCTACTGGATTCCACAATTCGGAGTTTCACAGGGACAGGACACGGAAGTAATCCACAGCGGAGAAGCTTTCTGGATTCAGACAAGAGTTTTGAAATGGGCAGACTATCCGGAAATCACGACGGTGGATGAATATTTTGATCTTCTGGAACGGTATCAGGAAGCAAATCCCTGTCTGGAAAATGGAACACCGAATATTCCGTTTGCTATTTTATGCGATGACTGGAGATACTTTTGTCTGGAGAATGTTCCTCAATTTCTGGATGGATATCCGAATGATGGGAGCTGCATCGTAGATCCAGATACACTGCAGGTCATTGACTATAATACAACACCGACAGCCAAAAGATACTATCAGAAATTAAATGAAGAATACAAAAAAGGAATGATCAGCCCGGAAACATTTCTGGATACTTATGAAGAATATCTGGATAAGCTGTCCACAGGTGCTGTTCTTGGTATGGTGGATCAAAGATGGCAGTTTTATTATGCCATACAGACAGCGTATGATTCCGGAAATCTGCGCAGTTATGGATGTGATTATGTGCCACTTCCGATAACAATAGACAAAAAAGTAAAGAATCAGTGGCATACGGCAAGATCAGCAGAGCTGGATACCGCGTCAGGACTTTCTATTACCATTTCCTGTGAAGACCCGGAAGGGGCAATGCAGTTTGTAAATAACCTCCTTGATCCGGAGATTACGAAATTACGTTTCTGGGGAGAAGAAAATCTGGATTATTCGATAGACGAAAACGGAATATTTTATCTGAATGAGGAGCAGGGCGTAAGGGTAAATGATCGGAAACTGAAAAAGACGCATTTTTGTACATATTCCTATTTTCCAAGGAGTGAAGGAATGCTGTCAGATGGAATCAATGCATTTTCGCCGGAAAATCAACCGGTAGAATTCTGGAAAAGCCAGCCCCGGGATATACAGGAATGTTTTGAGGCGTATGGAGTAACAAACTATGTAGATATGCTTGGGAGAAATGATGCGCCGGGAGTGTGGTATCCCATGTATTCGTATACCAATTCACTGACATCAAATACACAGGCAGGACAGACACTGGAACGGATGGATGAAGTAAAACACCGGTGGCTTCCGCAGGTGATTCTGGCACAGAATTTTGAAGAAACATGGAATTCCTATATGGAAGCATACAACGCATGCGATCCACAGAGCTATTTTGAGGATTTACAGAAAGAGCTCGATCAACGAATGAACAAAAAGAATAGCAATTTTTGCATATTGAATGACAAGAACTAAATAGTCCGAAGGCCCCTATTTGTTTACAATGGTGATAACCAGTAAACAGATGGGGGCTTTTTATAAAATACGGGAGGGAATCCTATGAGAATTTGTCTGGAGCAAAGTGCCTTTCCGGGCGTAATCAGAGTTACGGAAAAGGTAGCACACGATGTGGAACTTGTATCGGGAAAGAAACCGCAGATTCTGGTAGAAAAAGAGATACCGGAAACACTGGAAAGCAGCGGGGAGGACTGGACGATCATTGCCGCGACGAAAGGAAAAAGCAGCTTCCTGAAAAAGCTGGAAGAAGCCGGGAGTGCGGAATTAAAAGAGCTGGAACAAAAGAGAGAATGCTATGCATGGATTTTTCCTGAAATAAAAAACAGGACAAAATCGAACCTTCTTGTAATTGCCGGGAGCGACAAAAGAGGAACGATTTATGGCCTTTTTCATTTATCGGAAATGCTGGGAGTCTCACCGTTTGTCGACTGGTGCGGACTGATGCCGCCAAAGCAGGAAAAGATAGAACTGAGGGAAGACATGGCCTGTATCAGCAAAGAGCCATCCGTCAGATACCGGGGATTTTTTATTAATGATGAATGGCCGGCATTTGGAAACTGGTGCAATCATAATTTTGGCGGCTTTAATGCAAAAGCTTATGATCATGTATTTGAACTTTTACTCAGATTAAAAGGAAATTATCTCTGGCCGGCTATGTGGAGCGCAAGATTTGCAGATGATGGACCGGACCTCTTAAATGCGGAGCTTGCAGATGAATACGGAATTATTATGGGAATGTCACATCATGAGCCGTGCTTAAGGCAGGGGGAAGAATACAAATATCTCAGAGGTAAGAATTCTGTTTACGGAGATGCCTGGAATTTCAGAACAAACAGAGAGGGAATTACAAAATTCTGGGAAGATGGACTGAAAAGAAGCGGAAAGTTTGAAAATGTAATCACCGTCGGCATGCGTGGAGAAGCGGATACTGCGATCATGGGAAAGAATGCAACACTGGAAGATAATATTCAGTTGCTGCGGGATGTACTGAAAACGCAGAAAAAACTGATTCAGGAACGTGTAAATCCTGATCTGACCAAGGTTCCGCGCATGATAGCCTTATACAAAGAAGTAGAAGAATTTTTCTATGGAAATGAAAAAACAAAGGGACTAATGGGAGCAGAGGAGTTAGAGGATGTGATTCTGATGCTCTGTGATGATAACTATGGAAATCTCCGGACACTTCCAACAGAAGAGATGCGAAAACATGCGGGCGGCTATGGTATGTATTATCATCTGGACTACCACGGATGGCCGGTTTCCTATGAGTGGATCAACAGTTCTTATCTGCCGAAAATCTGGGAGCAGATGAGTATGGCATACGATTTTGGTGTGCGGGAACTCTGGATGGTAAATGTCGGAGACATCGCCACACAGGAATTTCCACTGAGCTTTTTTCTGGACATGGCGTATGACTTTGATCGCTGGGGAAGCAGGGCGCTTAACTGCACGCAGGAGTACACCAGAAAGTGGGTGAGACAGCAATTCGGTTCTGTGGAAGAAGAGACACAGGACACTATTGCAGACATTTTAGAGCAGTACACAAAAATCATCCACAGAAGAAGGCCGGAAGCACTGAACCCGGAGACGTATCATCCGGTGCAGGAAAAGGAAAGCAGCAGGATCTTCGAAGAAGAAGAGCAGCTTTTGAAAAAACTGCAGGACGTATATGAAACAATTGAAAAAACGAATCCGCAGAATCTGTCCGCATTTATCGCGCTTGTATATTATCCGGCATTTGGGACAATGAATCTTGTGAAGATGCAGATTCTTGCAGGCTGGAATCATTATTATGCTAATCTTGGTGCGGTCTGTGCCAATGATTATGGGGATGAAGTGGAAAGATGCATGGAACAGGATCGAAAAGCTGTGGAAATGTATCATCAGATGGATCAGGGAAGATGGTATGGAATGGGAATGTCACAGCATATTGGATTTACACACTGGAATGAAGATGAATGCAGGAATCCAGTCGTTATGCGGGTCATACCATTAAAGAAAAGATCCATCCTTGTGGCAGCAGACGGCACGGCGCAGCATGCGGAAGGAAGCCCGTGGCTGGATAACACGATGAAATTAAAGGATTTCTTAAATCCGGACTGTACCAGAGCATCCGTCACCCTATATAGCCGGAGTGATTTAAAGGCAGAGTACAAAGTTCTGAAAAAACCGGGCTGGCTGTCTGTGGAGCCGATGGAAGGATGGCTGGATGGCGTGAGCCAGAAGAAAGTGCGGCTGAATCTTACCTTGATAAAACAGAGATTACCGGAAACGAACCAGGATACTATTCAGGATTCGCTCGAGATTGCAACACCGGAAGGAAAATGTGAGATTACAGTGCCGGTTTATACAGGAAATCTACAGGATAAGAAAAATGTATTTGTGGATACAATGGGGTATCTCAGCATCGAAGCGGCACATTATGTAAATTCTGTTCCTGGAAATTACAAAGACAGACAGGTAAAATTTGAAAATCTGCAGGGATATGGAAAGACGAATTCAGCGATGAAGGCATTTCCATCCGATGCCTGCACAGTTCCGGGACAGGATGCGCCGTATCTGGAGTATCAATTTGTTTTGGAAGAAAGCGGAACATATGAAGCAGAATTCTATATGCAGCCATCCAATCCGGTTACCAGAGAGAATCAACTTCTTTATGCGGTCAGGATAAATGAAGAGATGACAGAAACCGTAAACGCAGTGGAGAAAGATTATCAGGTCGGTGATCAGGCAGAGAAATGGGCAGAAGGTGTTCTGAGTCAGATTCGAAGACAAACAGTTTCGATAAAATGCAGAGCAGGGTTCAATACACTTCGGGTCTATCATGTGACACCCGGCTTCGTTCTCGAAAAAATCGTGATTTATCCGATGGGGGAAAAGCCGGAAGAAAGTTATCTTGGACCGGCAGAAACGTATCACGGCAGACAGGAGGAAAAATAAAATATGGCAGGAGCATATGAAACAGGAGTATACCGCAATATTTTTAAAGAGTGTGGATATTCCGAAGAGGAAATTGAAAAAAGAGTGAAAGAAACATTTGAAACAATCTTTTATGGAAGTGAAGAAGAGCGTTTCTATCATGAAGCAGGTGCGGACATGGGATACATGGAGGACACCGGAAATCATGATGTCAGAACGGAGGGCATGTCATATGGAATGATGGTGTGCGTCCAGATGAACCGGAAACAGGAATTTGACCGTTTATGGAAATGGGTACGGACGTATATGTATATCGAGGATGGTCCGGGGAAGAATTATTTTGTCTGGTCGTGTGCTGTCGATGGTACAAGAAACGCGGACGGACCGGCGCCGGACGGAGAAGAATATTTTGCAATGGCGCTCTTTTTTGCTTCAAAGAGATGGGGAGATGGAGAAGGCATTTTCAATTACAGCAGCGAGGCAAGAGCGATTTTACGGGAATGTGTTCATAAGGGAGAGCCAGGGCATCCGGGAGAGCCGATGTGGAATCCGGAAAATCATCTGATCAAATTTGTTACCTCTTTTGAGTTCAGTGATCCATCCTATCATCTGCCGCACTTTTATGAGCTGTTTGCGTTGTGGGCAGATCCCTGCGATCATGAATTCTGGAAAAAGGCAGCGGACGCAAGCCGAAAATATCTTCACACGGCATGTCACTTCCGAACTGGATTATCTGCGGAATATGCAGATTATGACGGAACACCGCATGCACAGCATCAGGAGATTTTCGGCCGTCATGACTGGTACTACAGCGATGCATATCGTACGATTGCCAATATCGGAATGGATCATCTCTGGTTTGACGCGGATCCCTGGCAGACGGAAAATGCCAATAAGCTGCAGCAATTTTACTGTGAAGAACAGGCGGAACACTGGGATGGGGTATTTCTGACTGACGGCACCAGGCTGGAAGAAAAAGCACTTCATCCGACGGCAATTATTGCGGTAAATGCACAGGCCTCACTTGCCGCAGACGGACCGTATGCAGAGGAATGTGTAAGACGTTTCTGGAATACACCGCTTCGGACAGGCGAGAGACGGTATTATGATAATTTTCTGTATCTTTTTGCAATGCTTGCTTTGTCAGGAAATTACCGGATCTATCGGTAATAAAATCATATATTTTGCAGGAAGGTTTCCTATAGTTTCTCCCGGTGTACAGCACCGGGAGTTCTGTTACAATGGAGTTATCTTGAGTTAACACAGGAAAAGCAGGAGGAATAATAAGGATGGAAGGACCGAAGGCGCCAAGAGATCCGGAAAAAATGAGACCCTATTTTTATATTTTAAAGGACAAAGAAATTTTTGGATCAAAACAGGAAGATGGAACCGGAATCCAGTTCGTGTATGAGAGTGACGGAAGACTGATCAACAGTGCACAGATTGCCGGAAATATCACAGATCAGGAGGAACTGGCTTTACTGGAGAACGTAGAAGGATTTCGAAAACTGGTACACAGCATCGGAATCTCTGTGGAACTGGATGATCCCAGAGAGTCTGTTGAATTTGTGTTTCAGATGTATGGAAAAAAGGATCTCTATGGAGGGGGAACGAATCTGAAAACCAAACTGCCCGGAGATGGAATGGAGAGAAAAATAGATCTGTCCGATTATACATGGACAGAAGATGATGATATTCCGGGGCAGATAAAATTTATCTTTCAGACACCGGAATTGCTGGGAAAAGCAAGTGTAAGACTTTATTTGAATGATGGATATGATGCACCGAAAGAAACCGCAGAAGAAAAAATAGATATTCGTTCGGAAGAATACAGGGAAATGATACAAAGATCTCTGATGAATTTCGGAAATACCTGCCGGATACAGAGAGTAATTGAAAAAGCCAGAGACGGAAAAGAAGTTACGCTTGCATATATCGGCGGATCTATCACGCAGGGGGCGGGAGCAATTCCGATCCATACAAAATGTTACGCCTATCAGTCCTGCCAATTATTTCAGAAGCGCTTTGCAGCACAGGATAATGTCAGATTGATAAAAGCAGGAGTGGGAGGCACCCCTTCTGAGTTGGGGATGATCCGCTTTGACAGAGATGTTCTGCGCGGAGAGGAACAGCCGGATCTTGTAGTGATCGAATTTGCTGTTAATGATGAAGGGGATGAAACAAAGGGGGACTGCTATGAAAGCCTTGTACGTAAAGTGCTGAATCTTCCCTGGAAGCCTGCTGTAGTGCTTCTGTTTTCTGTTTTTGCAAATGACTGGAATCTTCAGGAACGCCTGAAACCGGTGGGATACTGCTATGATCTTCCGATGGTCAGTATACGGGATGCCGTAAGCCCGCAGTTTCAGATGCCAAAAGGACAGGGACGGGTTCTGACAAAAAATCAGTTCTTTTATGATATGTTTCATCCAAACAATATGGGGCACACGATTATGGCGGACTGTCTGCAGTATTTGTTTGAACAATGCGATCTCAGGAATCAATGTGGGGGTGAAACACTGGAAAGACAGATGAAGGCGGAAGAACGACTGAAAGAATGCATGAGCGAGCCACCCGCAATCGGAAAGAGTTTTGAAACAGTTCGTCTGCTGGATCGAAAAGACAGATACAGAGGAGCCGAAATTGATGAAGGTGGATTTACAGCCGTGGACAGGGAACTGCAGAGCGTCGAAATGGACGCAGAACTTACACCTGTGCCGCAGTTCCCGTATAACTGGATGTATGATGGCACCAATTCCGATAAAAACTATTTCGAAATGACGATAACCTGCAGAAGTCTGCTTCTTGTTTTTAAAGATTCCGGTGAAATTTATACGGGAAAAGCAGAGATTTCCGTAGATGGAGGATACTGTATGACAGCGGATCCGCATATCAATAACTGGCTGCATTGCAATGCGGTCATTCTTTTCCAGGAGGAAGAGAGTAAGAAACATATCGTGAGAATTACAATACCAGAAGAAGACAGGAATAAACAGTTTACGATTCTTGGATTCGGGTATGTACAGTAAAGGAGAAAGTTATGGTAACGGCAAATAATCCAATTTTATCCGGTTTTTATCCGGATCCGTCGATTTGCAGGGCGGGGGATGATTACTATATTGTAAATTCAAGTTTTGTTTATGCCCCGGGAGTTCCGATTTTTCACAGCAGAGATCTGGCACACTGGGAACAGATCGGAAATATTCTGAACCGGAAGGAGCAGCTTCCAGTAGAGGGAAGTGAAATCTCAAGAGGTATTTTTGCACCGACGATTCGTTATCATGAAGGATTATTTTATATGATAACAACAAACGTAAGCTACGGCGGAAATTTTATTGTTACAGCGAAAAAGCCGGAGGGTCCCTGGTCAGATCCGTATTATCTTGGTGAAGAAGCAGCAGGAATTGATCCAAGCCTGTTTTTTGATGAGGATGGAAAATGCTATTACTGCGGAACAAGACCAAACCCGGAAGGTGTGCGATATAATGGGGACTGGGAAATCTGGGTACAGGAACTTGATCTGAACACCATGAAACTGACAGGAGAAAGCATGACAATCTGGAAAGGTGCGGTAAAAGACTGCATCTGGCCGGAAGGGCCGCATATTTACAAAATCGGAGAATATTATTACCTGATGCATGCAGAGGGCGGTACAGGTCCGGAACACAGTATCTCAGTTGCCAGAAGCAGAAAACTGTTTCAGTGGTTTGAAGGATGCCCGAGGAACCCCATTTTTACACATCGCAATCTGGGAATGGATTATCCGGTGATTTATGCAGGCCATGGAGATCTTGTAGATGATGGACATGGAAACTGGTATGTAGTAATGCTTGCTTCACGGCCGTGCAGAAAACACAGCAGTATGGGCAGAGAGACATTTCTTGCTAAAGTGATATGGGAAAATGGATGGCCGGTCATTGCGCCTGGAGTGGGACATCTGGAAGAGCAGGTGGAAATCCCAATGGAAGAATATCGCTTTGCACAGGAAGTTACAAAATGTGATCAGATTCATTTCTGGGATAAAGAGTTGGATCAGAGACTGATTGGAATTGGCGGGTGTGATGAAACCATTTATTCGCTGAAAGAAAAAGAGGGAATGCTGCGGTTGTATCCCCGAAAAGAAAGTATTGCAGAAGCAGCCTATTGCTCCTATCTTGGATTACGGCAGAAAAGCTATCGCTTTGAAGCGGAAACAGGAGTTTTCTTTGTGCCGGAAAACGAGAAGGAAACGGCAGGTCTGGTTCTTTACCAGAATTATGAGAATCATCTGAGGATGGAAATCGCAAAAAAGCAGGAACAGAAAGTTTTTCGTGTTGTAACGTGTATCAAAGGAACAGAAACGAAAGCAGCAGAAGTTTTACTGCCAGGAGAGACGGAACAACTGCTGAAAATACGCCTGCAATGCCATGATCAGACGGCAAAAGTATGGATTGCGTCAGAAAATGGCTGGGAATGTGCGGCAGAGGAAATCAGTCTTCTTCCGTACACAACAGAAGAGGCAGGTGGTTTTGTCGGATGTACCATCGGCATGTATGCTTCTTCTAATGGAATGGAAAGCAAAAACCATGCAGACTTTGCATGGTTTACCTGCAGCAGCAGGAATTAGGGATTTTTCTGCTGCTTTTCCGGATGAATATACATATCGCGGAATTCCGTAGGCGTACATTGTTTGACAGAACGGAAGACGCGAAGAAAGGTGGAAAGACTGGAGAAACCAGACTGAAGTGCTGCCTCCGTGACAGGAATATCGGGATCGGATAAGAGCAGCATGGCATGATCAATTCTTTTGCGATTAAGGTATTTGTAATAGGTGGTATTTGTAAACTGCTTAAACAGTCTGGTAAAGTGGTATTTGCTGAAGCCTGCTGTTTTTGCAACCTGGTCAAGAGAAAGATCTTCCGTGCAGTGTTCATCAATATAATTGCAGATGGAAAGAAAACGATCCAGATATTCTTTCTGCTTTTGCGGTCCGGCATCAAAACGGCAGGATGCAAAGGCCTGGTATCTGCCGATCAGAGAAAGAATATCAAGCATGCGCGCATAGATAACAGCTTCCGAAAGAAAGGAATCCTCTTCATATTCCGAAAGAATCTGGCAGATAAGATGATAAATATCGGAATAGATGTCAGGAGCGGTCTGAGGAGTAAGAGTGAGAACCGGGGAAATCAGCGCGAGGATGGAATTGAGATCGCGGATTTTTGACACAACCGACCATTCAATCTGCAGAATAATTCGTTTTCCGTTTTCCGGTGCCACAAGAGAGTGAAGGATCCCAGGGCAGATGAAAATAATGTCGCCCTCCTGAAGAAGAACAGGTTTATCCCCGAGGAAAACCGTATAAGTCCCTTCCAGAGGCATAATGATTTCCATGGGAGTATGCCAGTGAATGGGATAGTCCTCGCAGTCTGTGTTTACAAAAAGCCGCAGACTGCTGTTCTCTTTATACGTTACGGTTTCGTGAATCCCGTCTAAATGTTCAATCATAATATTGCCTCCGGAGGACTGCTGTAAATTTGATATTATCATAATACAGTAAAACAGAGATCACAAGAGAAAAAATTGAAAGAAGAGAACTGAAAACAGAATTCCAATCTAAATCTGGATATGATAAGATAACTGTGTGAAAGATGACATTGGAAAATCCAGAAGGGAGCAGGCAGTGTCTGCTCCCTGATTCACGTGAGAGGTTCTGAGAATGAAAGAGTTGCTTCAAAAAATTGAAAAACGGATGGATGACTTTACGGTCAAAAAGAAATTATACATTTTATATATTTTTTGCGTACTGCTTCCGCTGATCATTACGGACAGCGTGGTTTTTTTAATCATAAGAAATTCCGAGATGGAAAAGCAGAAACATGATATGACCAACATTGCAAATGCGGTAAGCTACAACATCAGCAGCGTGGTAAATAATGCAGGAGAAATGGCAAAAACGATCTATACCAGCAGATATATTGATGATTTTCTATCCAGAAAATATGATACCTCTGCTCAGTATATCATGGAATACCAGGAGTTTTTCAAGGATACTTTGTTAGAAAATCTGCTGGGAATGAATCAGATTGTATTTACGATGTATACGAACAATGACACCATTGTGAAGGGAGGAAAAGTAGGTAATATAGAGGATCTGAAAGAAACGCAGGCGTATCAGAAACTGAACCAGAGTGGGGAAACAAAAGGTTTTTTCTTTGTCTATGACAAAAACAGATCCGGAACGGCAGAGGAACGCAAGGTGGTATTTCTTCAAAAACTCGATTTTTTTTCAGGAGATCAGGAAAAAATGCTGCAGTTGGAATTTGACTATGGGAACATGATGCGTACGCTTCAGAAAATGAATTTTGACAACGAAGTTTTGATCTGTGAGGAGAATCAGATTGTACTTTCCAATACGAAACATGGAAGCACAGGTTCAGACTTTGAAGAACTGGATGATAAAATAAAGAAGGGATATCATCAGACGGTCAATCTGTATGGTACGGAACTTGAGGTGTATGTCAGACGTACGGGGGAGAACGCGATTGCGAATATTGCTCATGATTTACCGAGTATTCTGCTTCTGATCCTGATTAATGCGATTCTGCCATTCTTTTTTGTACATATCCTGAATCATTCGTTCACAAAACGTATTACGGAGCTGAATGAAGTGTTTAAAAGCGTGGATTCCGAACAGCTTGTACCGATGCGTCATGAAGGCGGAAAAGATGAAATCGGAAGTATGATTCGAAGCTACAATCGAATGGCGGCCAGGACAAATGAGCTGATTCAGACAGTTTATAAAAACAAACTCGTAGAGCAGGAGATGCTTGTCAGCCGCAAAAATGCAGAACTTCTTGCCCTTCACAGCCAGATTAATCCTCATTTTCTGTTTAATGCACTTGAGAGCATCCGCATGCACAGCATTTTGAAAAATGAGAATGAAACAGCGGATATGGTTGAAAAACTGGCTGTCATGCAAAGACAGTATGTCGAATGGGGCGAGGACTCTGTGACGATTGAACAGGAAGTGGAATTTGTAAAGGCGTATCTGGCACTCCAGAAATATCGTTTCGGAGAAAGACTGAGTTATCAGATTGAGATTGATGAAGAATGCAGAAAAAGAAAGGTTCCAAAACTTACGCTGGTAACATTCGTAGAAAATGCATGTGTGCATGGAATTGAAAGTAAAGCGTCTCCAGGCTGGATTTTTGTAAGAGTATATGAACAAAACGAGCTGATCTGCATGGAAATAGAAGATACTGGGAACGGAATGGAAGAAGGCAAAAGGCAGGAACTTCTGGAAAACATGAGAAACGCAGACATTGAGATGCTGAAAAAGAAAGGAAGGGTAGGAATTGTCAATGCATGTTTAAGATTGAAAATGGTATCGGAAAATAAAGTGAAGATCGATCTGGATGGAGAAGAAGGGGTGGGTACACTGATAACAATCTGGATGCCCCTGGAGTATATGTAGTGTAGAGCAGGGAGGAGAAAAATGTTAAAAGTACTGTTGGTTGATGATGAACCCTTTATCCTGCAGGGAATTAAGGTCATCATAGACTGGGAAAAAGAAGGATTTGAAATTGCTGCGACGGCAGAAAACGGTCTGGAAGCACTGGAATATTTGAAAAAAGAAAAAGTGGATCTTATCATAGCAGATATCCGGATGCCTGGTATGACAGGTCTGGAATTACTGGAGCAGATACGAAGGGAAGAAATATCGGATGCGTATTTTGTTATTCTGAGCGGTTATGCGGAGTTTGATTACGCAAGGCGTGCCATGCAGAATAAATGTACGGAATATCTGTTAAAACCTGTTGACCGGGAAACCCTGTTAAAACTGTTGCATAAGGTTCGTGCATTATCAGACCGGGAGAGACAGGAATCAAAGGCACATGAGGAAATGGAACATGCCTATTTTTCGAGACATCTGATCTCTTTAATCCATGGAAAATACGATGATGTCAATCTTAATTACGTAAAAAAACACATGAAAGATACGCAGGGAATCCGTTATGTGGAGATTCAGAAAGAACAGCCGAACAATCTGGAAGAACAGAGCGATAAAGACCTGCGGAATTTTCAAAGAGAGCTGTATGACTGCTGCAGAGAATTTTTGAAAGAAGATGCCAAGCACTGTGTATTTGATGTTTCTGCGGATGAAAAAATATATGATATTGGTTTTGTATATTCTGAAAACCTTGCGGAGCGTCTGGGAATGGATGATAAAACATACCTTTCTGCATTCCGGCAATATCTTGTCAATAATACGAAACAGCCGGTTATTATGCTGGTTGGGAAAAAAGTACCAGATATCAGCAATGTGGCAAGATCGTATGGTAATGCCTGTATGCTCCGCTCTTTTCAGGGGTTCCGGGCACGAAAAGAAATCTATTATTATGAGGATGAAGTGCAGGTTACAGCGGCTGGAATGGTCTTATGCAAACAGGGGCTGGATCAGCTTCTTACCACCATTGAACAGAATAACCACATGGAGATCCGGAAAGCAGTAGAACAGTTTTATGAAGAAATGAGTCAGATGGGAATGAATGCTGAGAGCATGAATCTGAATATCAATTATCTGCTTTTCCAACTGATCCATCTGGCGAGTGAGCAGGATAATGACGTAAACCAGGAAGAAATCCTGCGGCTGATCAGTGAAAGCAGCTTTGAGAATGGTATCCTGCGTGGCAGTAAGGCGCATATGGCGCGCTTTGCATGTGAATACGGCGATTATCTTTCTCAGCTTCGAAAAAACGTTTCCAGGGGCGTTCTCGGCATGGTAGAAAAAGAAATCAAAGAGAATTATGCCGCCAACCTCACGCTGAAGGGTCTCAGTGAAAAATACTATGTCAACAGTGCCTATCTCGGGCAGCTGTTTCGGAAAAAATATGGTCTTTCCTTCAAGGACTATCTGAACAATTTCCGGATGGAGCAGGCCGCAGGCCTTCTGATCCGCACGGATAAAAAAATTGTGCAGATTGCAGAAGAAGTAGGATATCATGATCTGGATTATTTTGTAAACCGTTTTATTCAGGTGAAAGGGTGCACACCGGCCAGATTCCGAAAACAGATGCAGCAGGGAAGTTAAAGAAAACAGGAAGTAAGAAACAGGGTAAATTATAGTGCGTATCTACGATCTATAATTTACCCTGTTTCTTACTATAGTTCATCCGATTGTTTCAAACCTGCAAACTGATAAAATAAATACTATCAAAGGGAGGTATTACAAGATGAAGAGAAAAAAAATTGTAAGCATGCTGCTTGCCTCGGCAATGGCAGCAACCCTGCTCGCAGGATGTGGAGCAGGAGGAAAGAGTTCCTCTAAGGGAGATTCTGACGGAGAGATAAAAGAATTTACCGCATTTTTTGCAGTCCCGGGATCCGAAATCAATGATGATAATGAGGTTCAGCAGATCATTGCAGAAAAAACAGGCGCAAAGGTAAAAGAAACCTGGCTGACGGGTCAGACGGATGTTGAGGCTATTGGCACCATGATCGCAGGAGGAGAGTATCCGGACTTTATTGAGGGCGGAAACGGACAGATGCAGTTATATGATGCCGATGCACTGGTTGCACTGGATGACTATCTGGATGATTATCCTAATATTAAAAATCTGTTCTCTGATCTTGAGTGGGAAAAATTAAGACAGGATGATGGCCATATTTACTGGATTCCACAGTTTAGCTGCATTAAAAATGAAGAAAAAGTATGTACACATAATGATGAAGCATTCTGGATTCAGGCCAGAGTCTTAAAATGGGCGGGTTATCCGGAAATTAAAACAATGGATGATTACTTTAATCTGATTGAATCCTACAACGAAGCGAATCCGACTATGGAAGACGGAACGGAAAATATTCCATACACCATCCTCTGTGACGACTGGAGATATTTCTGTCTGGAGAATGCCCCGCAGTTCCTCGACGGATATCCAAATGATGGATCCTGTATGGTAGATCCGGATACACTGACCGTTTTAGATTATAACACTTCGGATACAGCGGTTGCCTACTTCCGAAAACTGAATGAAGAGTATCAGAAGGGAATTGTAGATCCGGAATCCTTTACACAGAGTTACGATGAATATATTTCCAAACTTTCTACCGGACGTGTACTTGGAATGATTGATCAGTGGTGGGATTTCTCGAATGCAAATGATGCAATCAAACAGGCTGGACTGGATGAGCAGGGCTGCGATTATATTCCTGTTCCGGTTACGATTGATGGCCGTGACAATCAGTGGCACAATTCAGGCGGGGCATTTAATGAGTCGAGCGGTCTTGCAATTACAACAAGCTGTGAAGATGTGGAAGGAGCATTACAGTTTGTAAATGATCTTCTGGATCAGGATATTCACAATCTCAGATTTTGGGGTGTAGAGGGTACCGATTATGAGGTGGATGAAAACGGAGAATTCTACCGAACAGAGGAAGAGCGGACGAAACAGTCTGATACCGCGTACAAAGCATCTCATACCTGCCCATATTCCTACTTCCCACAGTACACTGGAACCAGTGATGATGGAATTAACGCCAATAAACCGGATGGACAGGCAAGTGAGTTCTTTGATGGATTAAATCAGGATGTAAAAGAAACCTTTGAGGCTTATGGTGTTGAGACTTATGTTGAGATGCTTGGAACAAATGAGGCACCTGGAGACTGGTATCCGATGTGGTCCTTCTCTAACAATTTCACAACAGATACACCTGGCGGAGTTGCATGGAACAAAATTGCAGATGTAAAACATGAGCAGCTTCCGCAGGTTGTTATGGCAAAAGATTTTGACGCGGCATGGGATACCTACATGGATGCTTACAATGCATGCCACCCGGAAGACTTTATCAGTGAACTGCAGACTGAATTAGACACAAGAATGGAGCAGGCAGCGAAGTTCAAATAAAAAATGAAATTTTGAAGCGGGCAGATGTGAAAAATTTCATCTGCCCGTTTTTTTAAGGAGTGAGGTCATGTCTTTAGCGAGAACAAAATCAAAAACAAAAGAGCCCAGAACAAAAATCACATGGAAAGAAATCAAAAGACAGAAAGTCCTGCTTTTCTGGGCAGCAATTATCGTAGCATATGGTGTGATTTTCTATTACCTTCCGCTTGCTGGCTGGGCAATGGCATTTCAGAACTACAAACCGAAACTAGGAATCCTGCATTCAGAGTTTGTAGGATTAGAAAAATTCCGGACACTGTTCTCAGATATGACGTTTATCCGTGTTATCCGGAATACTCTGGCAATGGGAGTTATCAATCTTGTTGTAACTTTCGTAACGGCAATTGCGTTTGCAATTTTATTAAATGAAATCAGAAGCCATATAGGAAAAAAAGTGGTTCAGACCATTTCCTATCTGCCGCATTTCCTTTCGTGGATTATTGTAACCGGTATTCTGCATGATATGCTTTCCGGAACTGGTATTGTAAATGAAGTTCTGGTGAATCTGCATATCATCAAACAGCCAATTAACTTTTTTGCACATACGAGCTACTTCTGGCCTATTGTTGCTTTTGCAAATGTGTGGAAGGAAACCGGCTGGAATGCCATTATTTATCTGGCAGCAATCACAGCAATTGATCCATCTTTATATGAGGCGGCATCCATAGACGGCGCCGGAAGGTGGAATAAAATTAAGTACGTGACACTTCCTGGAATCAAACCGACCATTATGATTCTTCTCCTGATGAACGTAGGCAACGTTTTGAATGCCGGATTTGAAATTCAGTATCTTTTAGGAAACGGCCTGGTACAGAGAGTATCACAGACCATTGATATCTACGTATTGAAATGGGGTATCAGCCAGGGCGATTATGCAATCGGTACGGCAGCAGGTATTTTCAAGAGTGCAGTCAGCATTATACTGATTATGATCGCAAACCAGATTGCAAAACGCAATGGCGAAGAGCGATTGTTCTAAGGAGGTTCATCATGGCAAAAAAAACTGGAAAAAAGACCGGAAAATTGGATCTGTTTCCGATAATAAATGGTATTATCATGGTACTGTTTATAGTCATTACACTGTATCCGGTATTAAATACACTGGCAATATCATTAAACGATGGTACAGATGCCCTTCGCGGAGGAATTTATCTGCTGCCAAGAAAATTCACATGGAAAAACTATATCACCGTTCTTCAGAAGGATAACCTGATCACGGGCGCATATATCACAGTGGCGCGAACCATCATCGGAACGCTGCTGGCACTGGTAGCAAATGCAATCCTGGCGTTTATTGTAAGCAGAAAACGCTTTCTGTTTAAAAAAGAATTATCCTTATTCTGGGTTATCACCATGTATGTCAACGGTGGAATGATTCCTACATTCCTGCTGTACAAACAACTTGGCCTGACAAACAGTTTCGGGGTATATGTAATTCCTGGAATGGTCAGTGCGTTCAATATGCTGGTAATCCGTACCTATATGAACGGAATTTCCGACAGTCTGGAAGAGTCCGCGCAGCTTGACGGTGCAGGATATACCACCATTTTTCTGAAGATTTATTCACCGCTCTGTAAGCCGGTATATGCAACCGTAGCATTATTTGTGGCGGTAGGACAGTGGAACTCCTGGTTTGATGCGATGCTGTACAACAGAATGAACAGCAATCTGACGACCCTTCAGTATGAGCTTATGAAACTCTTATCATCGGTTACGAATCAGGGAACCTCTGTGGAAGCAATGAAAAATGCAGCCGGTTCGGTCACACCGACGTCGGTCCGTGCAGCAGCAACCATTATTACCATGCTTCCAATTATTTGTATTTATCCATTTTTACAGAAATACTTTGTTGCCGGGCTTACTCTTGGCGGAGTAAAAGAATAAAGATACTGCATTTTATCCAGGGTCATGCTGTTTTGGCATGACCCTGAAATATTATATGAGGAGAGAGCATATGAAGATAGCAGGAAAAAATCCAATTACAGAACTGGATTATCCGGATCCAGATGTCATCCGGGTAGATGATACGTATTACATGGTAAGCACTACAATGCACTTTATGCCGGGGTGTGAGATTCTGCGGTCGTATGACCTCATTCACTGGGAACATCTGAGCTATGTGTATGAAAGACTGGACAGCACAGAGGAACAGAGGCTTGTTGGTGAGAAAAACTGCTATGGAAAAGGCATGTGGGCCGCATCGCTCCGATACCATAAAGGGATGTATTATATTTGCTTTGTGGCGAATGATACCGGAAAAACATACCTTTATACTGCTGATGATATCGAAGGACCATGGGAAAAACGCATCATAGAAGGCTTTTATCATGACTGCTCACTTTTGTTTGAGGATGATCATGTTTATATTGTTTCCGGCAATAGAAATGTTCGTCTGCAGGAATTGAAAAAAGATCTGGGCGGTCCAAAGGAAGGCGGACTGGATCGGATTCTGGTCAGTGATAGTCGGAATCCGGGGCTTGGTTTTGAAGGAAGTCATTTTTATAAAATCAATGGAATGTATTATTTATTCCTGATTCATTCCCTTCCGGACAGGTGGATGCGGACGCAGGCATGCTATGTATCAGACAGCCTGACGGGAGAATTTAGAGGCGGAGATGTGTTGTGTGATACCATGGGGTATTGCGGCCAGGGCGTTGCGCAGGGAGGAATTGTGGATACGCCGGATCATAAATGGTACGCCGTACTTTTCCAGGACAGAGGTGCTGTCGGCAGAATCCCGGTTCTTGTGCCAGTAAAATGGGAGAAAAATGTCAGAGTTACCTGTATGCCGGCGCCGGGCGAACAAAAAGAGCAGATCATAAAAGAAAATTATCCGGTATTGGGTGATTCGGGAAGGGCACTCTGTGAAGTGGAAACACAAAGCACAAGACCGGATGCACAATATCATCCGCTTGTGGAGAGTGATGATTTTTCGGAATGGAATCCGGAACAGAAACGGCTGTTTGGAACGTTTGGATGGAAGAGCTGCTGGCAGTTCAACCACGAACCGGAACTTTCCTGGATTGAGAATGATGCAGAAAAAGGATGCCTTAGAATGGTCTGCAGAAAGCAGTGCAAAAATGTCACGCAGGCAGTCAATACGATCACCCAGAGAATGAAGTTTCCGGTGTGCATAACAGAAGTAACCGTTGATGCGGAAGGAATAAAGGACGGAGATTATGCAGGAATGTGTGCATTACAGGGATGTTACGGCATGGCGGCCGTTACAAAGCGTGATGGACAGATGCTTCTGGTTATGAGATCTCTCGAAGAGGAACATGACAGCATAGAAGGAAACCAGGGCAACAGTGAAGAAATCGAATGGGAAGCAGTGGCGGTTGAATCATCGAAAATAAGAATCCGGATGGAAGCGGATTTCCAGAACCAGCACGATAAAGTCCGGTTTTTATACTGGAGCGATGAAAAATGGAAACAGATCGGACCATGGCATCAGCTCTATTTCAAAATGGATCATTTCACAGGATGCAGAGTGGGACTGTTTGCCTATGCAACGAAAGAAACAGGGGGAATCGCAGAATTCGGCAGATTCCGATATTTTTAACAAAAAGTTCCCGCCCCGGCATTTATAAGTGAAATTCCGTTGAATTTCTGGAAACTGCTGGTGATCTTTCTGGAGAGAACCATCATTGCCATTCCGCTGATCGTATTGTTTGCAAATATGATCGGGCTGTAAATACAGGAAAATACAAGATCCCTGATTTGGCACTTTTGTGCTGAATCGGGGATTTTTTGGCGTAAAAACGCAGGTAAAGGATTCGTAGATTGACAAAACAGCCTATTTTCGCCTATTCTGAGACTGTAAAAACGCTCCGCTGGGCAACATGAGGCGGTGCGGGAACAGCAGGAGGAAGGGACACGACGTGGAAGCGAAAGAGTTCGGGCGGTTTATTGCCGGAATGCGAAAAGAGAAAAAGATGACGCAGGCAGAGCTTGCGGAAAAGATTCATGTGACGGATAAAGCCGTCAGCCGGTGGGAGCGGGGACTTGGCTTTCCCGATATCCAGACGATTGAGCCGCTGGCTCAGGCACTTGGGATTTCTGTGCTGGAACTGATGCGCTCCGAACGGCAGGAGAAGGCGAAGGAAGAGGCGGCGCCGGAAATTCAGTATACTCAGAAGGAGGTGGCCGAAATGCTGCAGAACGCAGGTGACATTTCAAGGCAGCAGAAAAAACAGGACCGGAACGCAAACGTGATCGCGGGATTTCTGGTGATCGGTGTGGCAGCGGCAGCGTGGGCGGCAAAGATCGTAAACGTGGGCGGCGGCCTGATTCTAGGCGGTCTGGTGGCAGCAGCGTTTGTATCGCTGTGGTATTTCTTCCAGAACCTCGATGATGAAGAAAGCCGGAAAGTCTATGGGGCAGCATCCATTCTGTCTATCGGCATTCTGGCATCCCTGGTAAATTTCGTCTGGGGCGATCAGCTGGCAGAATTCATTCCCGGCGGTCTGGAACGAAAAGAGCAGATCTTCTGGACCCTGTGGTATCTGTTTGTTCTGGTAATGATGATGATCGGAACCATTCGATGTATCCGCCGGCAGAGACAGAAAAAAGAAAAGAAATACAAAACCGTTCTTTTCACGGCAATTATGGCGACGATCATGTTTGTAACACTGTGGCAGTATCAGAACACCATGCAGAACCGGTACAAAAACACAGGAATCTGGAGCGGCGCACAGCAGTACGCCGAGGTGCTGCTGAAAAGAAACAAAAACCTCGAAAACGACTGGCTGATCGGCGATGAGTCCTGGCGCGAAGGAAACAAAAATACTTTCGAAATTCGCCTTACCTATTACGCTGATGCCGATGACGCAAAAGAGGGACGTGAAAGCGAATATCAGTACAAGATTCATTTTGATGATGTTGACGGCTACGTCATCAAATCAGAAGGCGTACCAGAGAAAGAGATTGTTTTCCCGGAAAATAAATAAGAAGTGAGAAACGGGATTCCATTCTTGCGCCTCCCACAGAAAAAGACTATACTCATAGTATCAGCATGTACGCTCGGAATCTTTCTGCACTTGCTTTTGCGACTGACGGAAAAGCATCTCACAAAATCAAGCACAGAAAGATTCTGAAAGCACATGTAGCATAAGAAGGAGGCCGTAAAACATGGGACAGTTTTTAAACAGCAGGGAACCATACGATAAATACAGAACTGTTATACTTGAACTGAAGGTAGATCATACACCGGAAGAAGCGATTGCGCAGATTAAAGAGAAAGAATATGCTTTGCGGTTCAAGGGAAAGATGGCGGAAACGGAACGATATACCGGGCGTATACTGGCGGTTGGAATCAGTTATGATAAAGAAACAAAAGAACATGCCTGTAAAATAGAAGTATTGTGATGATTTGCAAGCTGTGGAAAAAGGATATCGTGTGTGTAAACGGAGGAGAGTAAGTAAAAATAGTAATCTTTACTATTTTTACTTGCTTTTTTCTCCATCATAGGATAATATAAAAATATACGGTTCGGAGCAGGTTCCGGGCAGGAAAAAACAAGATGGAAAGGATATGGATTTTTATGAAGATTACAGAGGATATTATCTACGCGGGAGTCAACGATCATCAGGTAGACCTTTTTGAAGGTCAGTACAGAGTGCCGAACGGCATGGCATACAATTCTTACGTAATTCTCGATGAAAAAACGGCAGTTATGGATACCGTAGATGCAAACTTTGCGGATGAATGGCTGGCAAATGTTGCGAAAGCACTGGCTGGCAGAAAACCGGATTACCTGATCGTACAGCATATGGAGCCGGATCACTCTGCGAATATTGAAAACTTCGTAAAAGCATATCCGGAAGCAACCGTTGTTGCAAACACAAAAACCTTTGCCATGATGAAAAACTTTTTCCCAAAGATGGATCTCGCCGGAAGGAAACTGGAAGTAAAGGACGGTGAGTCCCTTACGCTCGGAAAACACGTTCTGACCTTCGTGTTCGCTCCGATGGTACACTGGCCGGAGGTTATGGTTACATACGACAGCACGGACAAGGTTCTGTTCGCAGCAGACGGTTTTGGAAAATTCGGTGCACTCGACCGCGAGGAACCATGGGATGACGAAGCACGCCGTTATTTTATCGGTATTGTCGGAAAATACGGTTTGCAGGTACAGAAGCTCCTGAAAGTAGCAGGTACGCTGGATATCCGGAAAATCTGTTCCCTGCACGGTCCGGTTTTGACGGAAAATCTTGGCCACTACATTGAAAAATACGATATCTGGTCTTCTTATCGTCCGGAAGAAGAAGGCGTTGTGGTTGCCTATACTTCTGTTTACGGCAATACAAAAAAAGCTGCCGAATTGCTTGCAGATAAGCTGAAAGAAAAAGGCTGTCCGAATGTTGTTATTTACGATCTGGCAAGAGACGATATGTCCGCCGCCGTAGCGGATGCTTTCCGTTACAGTAAGCTGGTTCTTGCAACGCTGACCTACAATGCAGGTATTTACCCGTTCATGCAGGATTTCATCAACCGTCTGACAGAGCGCAGCTTCCAGAACCGCACCATTGGTCTGATCGAAAACGGAAGCTGGGCACCGACCGCAGCGAAAGTGATGAAAGGCATGTTTGAGAAGAGCAAAAATATCACCTGGACAGAGAATAATGTAAAAGTAATGTCCGCTGTGAAGGAAGAGAACGTAAAAGAGATCGAGGCACTGGCCGAAGAACTCTGCAAATAAGAAATTAAGAAGAGAAGAAAGAATATGGGAAAAATGCTCCGCTGGACTTTGCGAAAGGCAAAGACAGCGGAGTCTTTCGTTCTCCTCTTTTGGAAAGAAGATTCTGTGGAGTTCCGGAGGGAGCAGGATCGCCCTGCGGTGGGTCAAAAAAAGCCGGGGTTGAATTTTGCGAAAGCCTGCGGCCGCCTCTTTGTAAGTGAGACTGCATCAGGTTTCTGATCTTTCAATTTTGATGTCATAATATTCTGAAAATAATAAAATATAAAATAAATTAAAAGAAAGTATTGACAAAACAGAGAAGATGAGTTAATATAAGATCAACAAAAGAAAAGAGAACAAAAATAAAAACAAGAAAGAAACATCAAAACGAAAAAGAAACATCAAGACGAAATCTAAGAAAGTAAGAGGTACAGTCCAATGGCATAGTTAATCTGAACATCAAAAAAATCTCTGAAGAGTTTACATATAGAACCTAAAGGAGATGATTCCAATGAAAGGCAGAGGCCCATAGGGAAAAAATAAAAACAAAAAAATCCAGGAGGTACGGTCCAAAAGGAACATAACGAAATACCCCGAAATCAATGAAAGCAGCAGGTGTATAAAATGAAATTACTGGAAATTCATTAAAAGCCCGGTCGAGAGAAAAAAGAATCGATCGGGCTTAAACTATGTCTGCTGAAAAATCTGTTTGACTGCCCTGCGGTCTGCGCGAGCCGTGAAAGCAGAAAAGACGCTGTAGCCCCGAAAGAAACGAGAGCATACAGCGTCCTTTTTATTTTATGAAATTGGATGAGATTCTGCCTATATAATACGATTCTACCATTAAGGGGTGTACTTTTTGGGACAAAATAGATACTATAATTCTGAAAGGGGGAAGTATTTATGGACCTTGTGAAAATCGGAAGCTATATTGCAGAAAAAAGAAAAAAACTTGGTATGACTCAAAAACAGCTTGCTGAGAAACTGGGTAAGAGTGATAAGTCAGTTTCCAAATGGGAACGTGGAGTTTCCCATAGTTAAAGATACCACACCAAATATGATGAAC